>Ga0222665_1000308_pt1 | contig 32138 bp, 29 predicted proteins | sample AntAcemetagen653_FD_179853 | JGI IMG/M metagenome (GOLD analysis project Ga0222665, IMG submission 179853) | Saline water microbial communities from Ace Lake, Antarctica - #653 | ecosystem: Environmental > Aquatic > Non-marine Saline and Alkaline > Saline | place: Antarctica: Ace Lake...
AATTCTTCCCGACCATCCATGGTTTCGACGAGTTCTTCGGCAATCTTTATCACCTGAACATTGAGGAAGAACCCGAACTACCGGATTATCCGACAGGCAAGTTGGGCGAAATGATAAAACCGCGCGGCGTGTTCAAGTGCCAGGCCACGGAAACGGAGAATCCGGAAAAAGATCCGCGCTTCGGGCCCTGGGGCAAGCAGGTGTGCGAAGATACCGGGCCGCTCACAGCCAAGCGCATGGAAACAGTGGACGAGGAGTTCCTGGCCACGACCAAGGACTTCATCAAACGGGCCAATAAGGCTGATAAACCTTTTTTCGTCTGGTTCAATGCCACACGGATGCACGTCTTCACCCATCTCAAGGAAGAGTCCAAGGGCAAGACCGGTCAAGGTATCTATCCCGACGGAATGGTCGAGCATGACGGCCATGTTGGGGAGCTGCTTGATCTGCTCGATCAGCTTAACATCGCCGACAACACCATCGTGATCTACAGCACAGACAACGGGGCCGAAGTCTTCACCTGGCCAGACGGCGGGACCACGCCGTTTCACGGTGAGAAGGCCACCTGCTGGGAAGGCGGTTTCCGGGTGCCCGCCGCAGTGCGCTGGCCTGGCAAGATCCCTGCGGACAAGGTAGTCAACGGCATCGTCTCCCACCAGGACTGGATGCCCACCCTATTAGCCGCCGCGGGTGAACCCGACATCAAGGAGAAGCTGCTCAAAGGCTACAAGGTTGGGGACAAGACCTTCAAGGTCCACCTGGACGGCTACAACATGCTCCCCTATTTCGAGAAGGGCGGCAAGGGCGCTGGCCCGCGCAAGGAAATCTTCTATTTCACCGATACTGGTGACTTGGCCGCTGTTCGGCATGGGGACTATAAGGTGCACTTCATGATTCAGGAAGCGCATGGGTTCGACGTTTGGAAGAACCCCTACACACCTCAGGCGTGGCCCTCCTTGGTGAACCTCCGCGCCGACCCTTTCGAGCGCGGCATGCATGAATCGATCGGCTACAGCTGGTGGGCAACGCGCCGCATGTTTAGCATCAGCGCCGCGGCTGTGATCACCCAGAATTTCCTGAAGACTTTTTTGGACTTTCCTCCGCGGCAGGAGCCGGGCAGTTTCAGTGTAGACAAGATGATCCAGCAAATGGAAGCCGCGAGGGCCGGTGGCAAATAACCGAGTCTCCGGTGTCGATCAGTTAAATGCTGAAGCGGCCTAATCAAGGGCCGCAAGACAGCCATTGGGCCGAAAACCTGCAATACGCAGATGGCGCATCCCAATTCGGGGTCTGCCATCTGCCGAACAGATTGATCTTCTCAAAAAAAATCTGGCAATAGAGAAAATCAAGTAATCGTTGGCAAAAAAGGGAAGCAGCATGGACAAAAAACTGAAAAATTAGAGGGAGTGCTGGCTCAAACCACCAAACAGGTAAGCCAATTTTCATAAGTAAATATAAACTCTAAATCAATTGCAATGCTAACGAAGCACAGGAGGTGAAACATGGATAAAAAAGTTGTAAACAGTTTAATTGCTGTGGTATTAACGATCACCCTGATCGGATTTTTTGGTTTGGCACTGGCGCAGGACAAAGCGGCAGACAACATGGATCTTGTGAAAGAAAAGATCCGTACTGACAAGAAGCTCTTCATTGCGACGAACATGCAACTGACGGAATCTGAAGCAAAAGCCTTCTGGCCGGTCTATGAAGCCTACCAGGCAGAACTCGGTAAACTCAGGGATCGAGAGATTAAGCTGATTGAGGAATTTGTCGCCAATTTTGAAACGATGTCCAATGACGTTGCGAAAAGCCTGTTGGATGATTCCCTCTCTATCGATTCAGCCCACCTGAAGCTGCGCCAATCCTATTTGCCAAAATTCCGGGGGGTTCTTCCGGACACAAAAGTGGCGCGATACTACCAGCTCGAAAATAAAATTAATGCTGTCTTGGGATACGAGCTGGCAACAAGAATACCGCTTGTTCGCTAAGGTGCCGGGTCGGCCGAAATTCGGCAGGCCCTGCACACGCTGAACTCAATGATGGATAGAGGGCCAGCAGCACTGCTTTAGGTGTGTTCAAATGAGAACAGGGAAGGCTTGAAGTGGCTCCACTAAGGAATAAAGACGAACGTGGTTGATCCATGGGACATCAATGTGGTAACTTTATACCAACTCTTGTTTTCAGAGCCATTGGTATCAACTTCAGCAAACGGAGGAATAGACCATGAGACGATTGAGAGTTCTGGCGCTGATTGTTTTGATCCCTTTTTGTGCAGGTCTCGCAGGTTGTGGTGGTGGCGGAGGCACCGATGTTAAAACAGACACAACGACCACCACAGTGGGGCAGGAACTGATTGATCTTCAATCGGGATACAAAAAGGGGGTGATTACAAAGGAAGAATATGAAAGTACTAAGGAAAAAATATTGGAAAGAAAGTAGGACTTATCGGTTTGAAACAGGTTGAGACCTTTTAAGGCGTCAAGGGCTTTGTCTGTTATGAAAAGGAGACGCGCAAACAGTAAACTTATAAATCAAAGGAGAAGAAAACATGAACAAAAAAGTCTTTTTAATCGTCAATATGCTTTGTCTGGCACTATTTTTTAGTTTTGCCAATGCTCAGGAGTATACCATCGGGGACTATGATTTTACCTGGCGTGTCGCCAAGGTGAGCGATGTAAGAATGGACCTTCAAAAAAACTCCAAAGGTATTTCCATTGTCTTGGCCGGTCCTGGAGGAGGACTGGCGCGCTTGACCATGACTCCTAGCCAGGCCAAGGTGGTTGGTGATGCCCTGAAAAACACCGGGGCGTATTACGACAAGCAGATGAAAAGGAAGGACCCAAATGTCGACGAAATGGTCTCAGCGGGAGACCACAGGGTCTACTTTTCTTCGTCTCGAGGCAAGAATTTTCAGGTTGCCGTCAGAAAATCGGATGTAGGCGCAGCAGTCTTGATGAACAAGGATCAGGCACTGAAGATGGGAAAATACTTAGGGGATGCCGAAAAAATGGCTGTCCTGGTTAACGAGCGCATCAGACCATAAATGACAACCGGATAGGGTTGCACGTCCTTCGAATATCTCAAGCCGGTGGATCATCCTCAATACATGGTGTCCCCTCGGGTACTTTGGACGTGTAGGGCGTGCGACCTTCCGGTTTAATCTCTGCCGGGCATCGCTTGATGGTTTTGGATGGCTGTGCGTTCACTGAGCCCTGCATTAACTACAGCATGCATATGGCTCGAAGAGACCCCAGCTCAAAGTTTTATTGTCTCGTTAATAATGATGGTCTCGTAAAAAGTCTCCAAAGCCGTCACTCCCGCGAAAGCGGGAGTCCACAAGTGGTTGAGTTTCCTGGATTCCCGCTTTCGCGGGAATGACGAAAAGGGGTGTTTTCTGACTTTTTGCGAGTTTGTCAATAATGAATAAGAACCAAGAGGTGAAAATAAAAAAGTCTCTGTTCATATTCCTGGTGTTGATTTTCCTTGCTGGACTGAACGGCCTCTCTTTTGCCCAGGATGGGAAAAACAAGCAGAAAGAGCGTGAAAGCATTGAGCTGGATACGCTCATTGAGGCCTTTTTTACCAACCGAACAGGGGATCTGCCGGAGATGCTCAATCGCCATCAGCTCAGGGTTCTCGTGGTACCCAGCCGAAGCACCTATTTCTTAGACAAGGCGGGTCAGCCCCGGGGCCTGGACTACGAACTCCTGAAGGGATACGAAAGGATCCTGAACCGGAAGCGTAAAAAGGGAGAGGCCCCGGTATCGGTGGTCTTCATCCCCGTAACCCTCGAGGAACTTGGGGATGCGCTCCTTGAAGGACGCGGGGACATCGCAGGAATTACGCTCATCATCTCCAGTCGTGCAGAAGAGTTTGCCTATACGACCCCTGTTATAGATCATATCAGCGAGGTCATCGTAACTCGTAAGGGCGGCCCCGCCATCTCCAAATTAGAGGACCTTTCCGGGCAGGAAGTCTACGTGGTGAGCGGGAGCGCCCAGATGGAGAGTATGGCCCGCCTGAACGAGCGGCTCAAGAAAGAGGGCCTCGCCCCGATAAGGGTTATCCAGGCCGAGCCATACGTGGCCCATGAAAACCTCCTGGAGATGATCCATGCGAGCATGATTCCTGCGGGGGTAGTGCCGGATGTGTTTGCGCGTCTCTGGAAAAGGGTCTTCAAGGACCTGGTCATTCATGAAGAAATCCCCGTATCGACCGGTATGAAGGCAGCTTGGGCCGTCAGAAAGGAAAACCCTGAACTGTTAGCCAGCATGAATGCTGCCATCGCATCGGCCCTGAAGAAAAAGAAAAATGTTTTTGAGAGAAATTTCAATCAATATTTCAAACGGACCCATTGGATCACCAACCCTTTCAGCAAAGGTTCCAAATTTCAACTGTCCAGTCACTTCGAGCGCGAGTCTACTGCCTTCGGGATGGACTGGCTGCAGCTCATGGCCCAGGGGTTTCAAGAGTCCTCGCTGAACCAGAAGGCCAAGAGCCCCTACGGCGCTGTCGGCATCATGCAAGTCTTGCCTTCGACCGCCAAATGGCTCGGCGTCCACAATTATATGGAGCTTGAGGGGAATGTCCACGCGGGCGCCAAATATATGGCCAGATTGATGGCCCGTTACGCCAAAGACCCGAATATCAGCAAGGAGGACCGGTTTTTCCTGGCCCTGGCTTCATACAATGCCGGCCCGGGTCGTGTGGGGAAGTACCGAAAGCGCGCAGTAAAGTTAGGATACGATGCCAACAGGTGGTTTGGAAACGTGGAAAAGGTCGCCCTTCGATCAGGCAATCTGGAGACCGTGATGTATGTGCGGAACATCCTCAACTACACCATGGCCTACAAGTCGGCCTACGAGCGGTCTCTTATGAGGCGCGATGTGAAAGGGAAGTGATGTCACAGGTAAATGCAAAGGATGAGAATATGAAACCGGGATGGCGTTTTTATGGCGGCGTCATATTGTTTATTCTGGGGTTGTTGAGTCCCCTGTTCATTCCCTTGGTTACGGCCACGGCCCTGCCGACCGGGTGGAAGACTGCCCTTTCAGGACTCCTGATGTTGGGCATACCCGAACTACTGTGGGTAGCGGCGGCGGCCATCATGGGAAAGGCAGGATTCAACCATATCAAAGGAAAATTCTGGGGGTTTTTCAAGAAGATGGCGCCCTCTGACGAGGTGAGCCGGGCGCGCTACCGGGTCGGGCTTGTCATGTTCTTGCTGCCGATCCTTTTCGGCTGGATCGGAGCCTATTGGGTACAGAGGATTCCGGGATATGAAAACTACCGTTTGATTGCGAATCTCATCGGCGATGGGCTTTTGATTTCAAGCCTTTTTGTGCTTGGAGGAGATTTCTGGGATAAGTTGAGGGGATTGTTCATACACAAAGCCAAAATCCAGTTGACCGGGGCTACGCCCCAATTATAGCTCACCATTCATGGGCGTTTGAGATTTATTAATGGTCTGTGAAGAAATTCAGAAGGAGATAATATCAATGCAGAATATCCCAAAATTTACATTTTCGAGGATCGTGGACGGTTTTCTGGTCCTCCTGCCATTTCTACTGACCTATCTGATGATGGGGCAGTTGTTTGACGCCATGCTGGCCTTAGCCACACCGATTGCGGATCTGCTCCCCAAAGGAGCCGCCACGTCTGAATGGGCACTCCGATTGGAAGCCGCAGGATTGTTGGTTATAGGCTGTTTTCTGGTGGGTCTGGCCATGAGAACGGATGCGGCCAAGCGTTTTGGAAAATGGATCGAGGAGACATTTTTGAACCGCATTCCGCCCTATGTAATTCTTCGAAATCTGGCCAGAAGGTTGTCGGGCCGAGACGTGCCGAATCAACTTCAGCCAGCACTCATCAGGACAGATCCCGGGACAGAACTCTTGGGCTTCATTGTCGAAGAGCACGCCGGTGGCAAGTTCACCGTCTTAGTGCCCCTTGCACCCATGCCTGGAGTGGGTACCCTTAAGATCGTCAGCCGCGAAAAAGTTCAAAAGCTGGAAGTTCCCATGAAGGACGCCCTCGGCGCCATTCTGAACTGGGGTGCGGGAACCGAGGCGTTGCTGAAAGCAACAAAGGGCAGTTCCCAATAAATCCGCATCCGGGTGCTAATCCCAAATTCTGACCGTAACAATCTCCATGTTTTGCGCTCCAGGGGACTAAAATCTGCGGTGAAAAAGCTCTCAGCCAGCCTTGTAATTTATCCTAAAGACACTATTTTGACATGCAAAGCCAATACGATAAGACAAAGGAGGTGGTGTTTAGATTCCAATGGACTTTTTTTGAGCTGTTTCTCCACCCGTTGACCTGATCCAAATCAGCATAAAATGTGCTTAACGATACCGTTCTGGGTATAATAAAAGCTTGCATTCAGGGCGGATAATTATTTAAACTTATTTGAAAAAGGAGAATACAATCATGACTGGAAGGAAAAAATCAAAGTTGGCGTTTCGTTTTGTGGTTATCCTGTCCGTGGCCGCGGTCTTTTTTCTCTCTGCCATACCGGCAGGAGCAGGGGAAGACCTCAAGCCGCAGATCCTGGTGGACCAGGCCCTTTTAACATTGAATAATTTTGTGAAAGCAGCGGACATGGAGTGGTTTCAAGCGCATCTCAAGAACTCCAAAGGGGTCTTTATTGTGCCCCAGCTACTCAAGGCCGGGTTTATCTTCGGGGGGTCCGGCGGCAGGGGTGTAGTGCTGCTTCGTAACGCCAAAACAGGGCAGTGGAGTCAGCCTGCCTTTTACAGCATCGGCTCTGTGAGCTTTGGTCTGCAGATCGGTGCCGAGGCCTCTGAGGTGATTATGCAGATACGGACCCAGCGAGGGCTCGAATCCCTTTATGGCACATCCTTTAAACTCGGTGGAGACACCTCTGTAGCCTTGGGGCCGGTGGGAGTCGGGGCTGCCGGAAAAGGGGTAACAGCAGATCTGGTCTCTTTTTCCCGCGCACAGGGGGCCTATGCAGGTCTCTCATTAGATGGCTCCATGGTCAAGGTGACCGATGAGTTTAATAAGGATTATTACGGGAAATCCGTGAGACCGGTGGACATCCTGGTGAAAAAGGATGTGAGTAACCCGGGCTCAGCCAACCTGCGAAAAGCCTTAGCCAAGGCCGCAAAGGGCAAATAGGCACATGGAGGCGCATATGGGAGATGAAGATCTTCTCGATATTTGAGATATCACTTGGGAAAATGGTATGGGCAGGGGCCGGAACGGGATATTACCGGGAGTTAAGGACCAAGATCGTTATCGTCGTTATTTAAATACGTTTATCCTGCACTTCCGGCCCCGCACCGTTCCGGACCGGACCCTGCGATTCACCCTGACCTGGGGTCTCGGCGGTATGGCCCTCGTGTTGATTCTAATGCTGTTCGGGACGGGTGTGCTGTTGAAATTTGCCTATCACCCGTTCCCGGATAAGGCCTACGAGTCTATTCTTCATCTCCAGCATAACATCCAGTTCGGACAACTCATACGCAATATCCATCACTGGAGCGCCAACATCCTCTTGGTGGTGGTTTTTCTACATTTCCTTCGGGTATTCTTCACCGGCGCCTTCCACCCGCCGCGTCAGTTCAACTGGATTATCGGTCTTTCCCTTTTTTTTACTGTACTGCTCTCCAATTTTACCGGGTATTTGCTGCCATGGGATCAGCTCTCTTTCTGGGCAATTACCATCTGCACCGCAATGTTCAATTACATCCCCGGAGCGGGGTTGTGGCTGCAAGAAATGATACGGGGTGGACCCGAGGTAGGCCCGTATACGCTAACTAATTTTTACGCGATCCATACGGTCATCCTTCCGGCCGTTATCATCATTTTCATGCCCTTTCACTTCTGGCGTGTGCGAAAGGCGGGTGGTCTCGTCATTCCACGCACGCCAGAGGAAGCTAATGAAACCCGGGGTGAGATGGTCCCGAGCATTCCGAATTTGATCGTGCGGGAAATTGCCATGGCCCTAATTTTGATCGCGTTTATACTGGTTGTTTCTGCTTTCTTCAACGCACCTCTCGAGGGCAAGGCTAATCCTGGATTGAGCCCAAACCCGACAAAGGCGCCATGGTACTTTTTGGGGTTTCAGGAGATACTTCTCCATTTTAGCCCGCTTATTGCACTCTTCTTTATACCTGTTCTTATGATTATCGCCCTGATATCTATCCCCTATATCAGCTATCCTTCCAGCACGGCAGGCGTGTGGTTTGCCTCTTCTAAGGGGCGTCGTATGGCAATTGACGCAACTGTTGCTGCCTTGATTGCCACACCGATTGGAATTCTTGTAGACGAGTATGTGGTCGACTTTGCCGTCTGGATGCCGAGTTTATCACCCGTAATAAGCCAAGGTCTAATCCCGCTCGGCATTGTGTTGGCTGGATTTTATGGATTCTACCTGTTATTGAAACGCAGGTATCATGCGAACAAAAATGAGACTGTTCAGGTGGTTTTCTGTTTTTTTCTGACGGTATTCATTATCTTGACAATAACCGGGATATGGTTCAGGGGTGCGGGAATGAGACTGGCCTGGCCGTAGTTTGTTTTTGCATTGGGGACGCAGATTTCCGCAGATAAGCGCAGATAATTAAAATGAATCAGAGATAATCAAAGTCCAAATTTGATGACTTCGTAAAAAGTCGGAAAGAACCCGTTGTCGTCATTCCCGCGAACGCGGGAATCCAGTAAGATCAACCAGTTCTGGACTCCCGCTTCCGCGGGAGTGACGGCCTTGGAAACTTTTTACGAGACCATCAAATTTCCAATTTCTAATTTCTAATTTCAACGTTCCGTGAACGGTTACGAGGTTTTTAAGCGGGTAAATCTGTGTCTGAGAAGAAAAAAAAGAAGATTAAGGAAGAGCAGTTCCCCCAGGAACCTTCCAGAAGATCGTTTTTAAACAAACTCTGGATCGGTCTGGGGATTCTCGCACTGCTTGAATTTGCCCTCCTTGTTATAGCGTATCTTCGTCCGAGCAAGACTGGTGTGAAATCAGGGGATAATGAAACGATCATTGAAGCAGGTCCGGTGGCGAAATTCCCCCTCAATTCAGTAACTGCCTTCATCAGAGGTAAGTTTTACCTCTGCCGGTTGGAAGACGGTGGTTTTTTGGCTGTTTCCCGTAAGTGCACTCACCTTGGATGTACCGTTCCCTGGTTGGATAAGGAGAAAAGGTTCGCCTGTCCCTGTCATGCTTCGGCTTTTGATATTAAGGGAGAGGTGATCAACCCGCCAGCCCCCCGCCCTTTGGATCTCTACCGTCTATTCATCGAGAATAACATCGTGAAGGTGGAAACCGGCAAGCGAATCAAACGGAGCCGGTTTCGTGCAGAGCAGGTAGTGTATGCCAAGAAGGTTCAAACATGAAACGCTGGAAAATTAGCGGTCTTATTGCAACCATCGTTATTATTCTTTCGATCCCTCTCTATCTCCTCAAAGAGGCATCTATCACTCCGCAAGCAGGTGGCATTCAACCGAAACCGGTAGCCGTTTTTGTCGGCAGCACAAAATGCATGGACTGCCACAAAAAAGAATACGACAAATGGGAAGGTTCTCACCACGATCATGCCATGGCCGTGGCCAATGACAAGACCGTGCTGGGAGATTTCAACAAGACCGTGTTTGAAATCCATGGAGTCACGTCGCGGTTTTATCGAAAGGACGGAAAATTTTTTGCCTATACCCGGGGGCCGGACGGCAAGATGGGCGAATTTGAGATCACCCATACCTTCGGTTGGTACCCATTACAACAATACTTAGTGCCATTCCCGGGAGGGCGCCTGCAGTGCCTTCCTATTGCCTGGGATGTGAGAGAAAAAAAGTGGTACCACCTCTATCCAAAGGGGCCCATGGACCCGAAGGACTGGCTGTACTGGACCAATGTGGGCCAGAACTGGAATGGAATGTGCGCAGAATGTCATTCCACTAATCTGAAAAAAAACTACGATATCAAGACCGATTCCTATCAGACCACCTGGTCGGACATAGATGTCGGCTGTGAGGCATGCCATGGCCCAGGATCGCTGCACGTGGAATGGGCCGAACTCCCGGACATGGCCCGGCCGCAACTGGAAAACTATGATCTTCTGGTGAAGACATCCGGACTCGGCTCGCGAAAGCTTGTGGAGCTGTGCGCACCGTGTCACGCCCGACGTGCTATCCTCGGTGATTATACCCACGCAGAGCCAGACCTCTTAGACAGCCTACTGCCCAGCCTGCTCACTCCTGAACTCTATTTTCCTGATGGACAGATCTTAGATGAAGTGTATGTATACGGGTCCTTTACACAGAGTAAGATGTATGATCGGGATGTGCGCTGCAGCGACTGTCACGATGTGCACAGTGTCAAGCTGATCAGGGATGGGAACGATCTCTGTCTGCAGTGCCACAGGGCGGATGAATATGACACTAAGGAGCATCATTTTCACAAAAAAAAGGGAGAAAAAGGCGAGCCCATCAGATCTGAAACGGGAGAAGCGCTTTTCGATGTGGGTACAGGGGCCGAGTGCGTGCAATGCCATATGCCGGGTCGTTACTATATGGGAATCGACTACCGCCCGGATCACAGTATTCGAATTCCCCGGCCGGACCTCAGCGTCAAGATGGGCACCCCCAATGCCTGCAACCGATGTCACGTGAATGAAACCGCCCAGTGGGCCGATGAATATATCACGAAATGGTACGGCCCGGGGCGAAGACGGCATTACGGAGCCACCATCCAGGCCGGTCGCAATGGAATGCCCGGGGCGCATAAGGATCTCATACGAGTGGCCGTTGATCCCCTGTACCCGGTCATCGTGCGGGCCACCGCACTATCCCTATTAAAGGCCTTTCCCGGAGAGGAGACCACCCGGGCCTATGAGCTCTCATTGATGGATGATGAGGCCCTGATCCGTCGGACTGCGGTAGAAGGCTTAAATGTCCCCCATATGAAACAGCAGACAGCACTCATTTCTCCGCTCCTCTACGATCCGGTCAAGGCCGTACGCATCGAAGCCGCCTCCAAGTTGGCCGGAGGGCCTTCAAAGCATTTGGACTCCAGCGAGCAAGAGGTGTTTCAGGGCGATCTAAATGAATTTGTCGGTTCAATGGAATATTCCGGAGACTTTGCCTTTGGCCGGTACAACTTAGGTAATCTCTACGTTGAACTGAAACGACCTGAGGATGCCATCCGAAACTTTCAGGCCGCCATAAAGATCGACGACCTTTTCTATCCGGCCAAGGTTAATCTGGCCATGCTTTATAATCGGCTCGGAAAAAACAACGAGGCCGAACGATTGCTCCGTGAGGTTGTTCAAGCACATCCCCAAATGTACGAACTGAAATACTCTCTGGGGTTGCTCCTTGCGGAACAAAAGAAATATCATGAGGCCTCTTCCTACCTTTCCTCTGCGGCACGCGGCCTGCCAAAACGCTCACGGATTCATTACAATTCAGGTCTGATCCTGGACTATCTGAGGAGGGATATGGCCGCTGAAGCCGCACTGATGAGGGCGCTGGAACTTGAACCGGACAACATGGACTATCTGAAGGGGATGGCCAAATTCTATCTCAAAAGGAAGAGATACGAGGAGGCCAAGAAGATGGCCGAGCAGATGATTGCCAGACACCCCTCAAATTTGACAGGCCATCGGACGCTTGATATTATCAAACGGGAGCAACGGGGAAACGATTAATGTATGCTAAATTATTTTGTTACCCCTGTTTAAAAAAAGGAGTTCCATGAAACAGAATCTACGAAGAATTCAATTCGCAGTGTTGATAGTGTTTATGGCGCTGTCTCTTACGAGCGCCAGTTCAACTTTTGTTCGGACAGTCTCGGCGAGCGGTGCGCTCGACCCCCTTCCCTCCTGGAAAGATGGCCCGGGTAAACAGGCTATTCTTCACTTTGTTCAGGAGGTAACAGATAAGTCAAGCTCCGATTACGTGCCCCCTGCCGATCGTATTGCAGCCTTTGACAATGACGGTACCCTCTGGTCAGAGAGGCCTGTTTACTTCCAACTGTTGTTTGCCATTGACCGGGTTAGAGCGCTTGCGCCGAAACATCCCGAATGGAAAACCAAACAGCCGTTCAAGGCCGTGTTAGACAATGACATGAAGACCCTTGCGGCTTCAGGAGAAAAAGGTCTGATCGAGCTTGTCATGGCAACCCACTCCGGCATGACGGTCGCTGAGTTTGAAAGTATTGTAAAAGAGTGGATTAAGACTGCGAGGCACCCCCGGTTCAACCGCCCATACACGGACCTTGTGTTTCAGCCAATGCTGGAACTTCTTGCGTATCTTCGCGAAAAAGGTTTTAAGAACTATATCATTTCCGGTGGCGGTATAGAATTCATGCGGCCGTGGACAGAGCGTATTTATAATATCCCTCCGGAACAGGTGGTTGGATCGAGCATAAAGACGAAGTTCGAAATGCGTAATGGCCGGCCTGTAGTGGTCCGGCTCCCTGAAATCAACTTTATCGACGACAAAGACGGCAAACCTGTTGGCATCAACCAGCACATCGGACGACGTCCCATTGCGGCTTTCGGCAACTCAGACGGTGACCTGCAGATGCTCCAGTGGACCGCGGCAGGAGATGGTAAACGCTTCATGCTCCTGGTGCACCATACTGATGATAAACGCGAGTGGGCCTATGACCGCAAGTCCAAAATCGGGCACTTAGACAAGGCCCTGGATGAAGCTCAGAGGCGGGGATGGACCGTAGTGGACATGAAAAGAGAATGGAAAGTTATCTACCCGTTTGAACTCAAATAACAGGCCCGCCTGCCACATAAACTGAGGTCTGCCGCCGTGGTTCTTACGGGAGCATCAATATTGACAAACTCGTAAAAAGTCAGAAAACACCCGTTTTCGTCATTCCCGCGAAAGCGGGAATCGAGGAAACTCAACCTGACGGCCTTGGAGACTTTTTACGAGACCATCAATATTAACAATCAAGAGAAAGGAGACAACGCAATGAAAAAGGGACATGGTACTGTTTTTGCGGCGATACTGGCGCTCGCGGTTGTGTTCTTGCCGCTCCAGGTGTTCGCAGCCAATCAGGAAAAACCAAACATTTTGGTGATCATGGCCGATGACATCGGTATTACCAATATCAGCGCGTACAGCAAGGGGCTAATGGGTTATGGTACCCCCAACATTGACCGGGTTGCCAATGAGGGTATGATTTTCACTGACTACTATGCGGAGCAGAGCTGCACTGCAGGCCGCTCTACCTTTATTACAGGGCAGAGTACGATCCGAACCGGGCTCTCCAAGGTAGGACTTCCGGCAAGCGATGTGGGTTTGCAGGACAGTGATGTTACCTTAGCCCAGATCCTCAAATCACGGGGATACACAACCGGACAATTCGGAAAAAACCATTTGGGTGACTTGAATAAATTCCTGCCGACCAACCATGGGTTCGATGAGTTCTTCGGTAACTTATACCACCTCAATGCCGAGGAGGAGCCGGAGAATCCCGATTACCCCAAAGATCCCAAGTTTCGCGAGATGTTTGGCCCACGGGGCGTGATCCATAGCTGGGCCACGGAAAAAGATGATCCCATGGTCGATCCGAGATGGGGCAAAATCGGCAAACAGAAAATCGTGGATACCGGCCCATTGACAATAGAACGTATGAAAAGCATTGATGACGCAACATTGAAAGAGGCAAAAAGATTTATCAATGATGCCACCAAAGAAGGTAAGCCATGGTTTGTATGGTTCTGTCCCACACGCATGCATTTCTACACGCACATCAAAGATGAGGTCAAAGGGATTTCCGGTCAGGGATTCTACAATGATGGGATGGTGGAACATGATCGGCACGTCGGCAATATGCTCGATTATCTTGACCAATTGAAAATCGCCGATAATACGATTGTTGTCTACACTACCGATAATGGACCACACTATAACGAATGGCCCGATGGCGCTATCTCACCATTTCGGAGTGAAAAGGTTACCAATTGGGAAGGCGCTTTCCGAGTGCCTGCTATGGTTCGCTGGCCAAACCAGATTCCAGCAGGTTCAGTCTCCAATGAAATCGTTTCCGGTATGGACTGGTTTCCAACACTGGTTGCTGCTGCCGGTGACAGCGAAATCAAAGAAGAACTCAAGAAAGGGTACAAGACCGACAACAACACCTATAAAGTGCATCTCGACGGATACAACCTCCTTCCTTATCTGACTGACAAAGAAAAGGAAGGTCCCCGCATTGATTTCTTCTATTTCAATGATGACACCGACCTCATTGGCCTGCGGTATAAACCCTGGAAGGTTGTGTTTGCAGAACAGCGCGCCCACAAATTTCAGGTCTGGGCGGAACCGTTTGTAACATTAAGAGTGCCAAAGGTTTTCAACCTTCGCCGGGACCCATATGAGAGAGCCGATACCGATTCAAATAACTATTACCACTGGTGGATCCGTCATGCGTTTATTCTTGTACCTGCGCAGCATTTAGTGGGTAACTTCCTAAAGACATTAAAAGAGTTTCCTCCAAGCCAGAAGCCGGCAGAATTTAGCGTTCAAGGCGCAATGGAGAAATTGAAAATGTCATTAGGAGGGTAGTCAGAAGCTGAGCTTTGTATTGGAGAACATGTTAGATAATTGACCTTGGGTTAATAATTTTGAAAGGCGGTGTCTATGAATACTCTATCTTCCGGCGTAAACGCTTATGTGGACCAAATTAGCAACATCGGTAGTCAATTCGGTCCCATGGTTGTCAAGGCCATGATCCTCCTGCTAATTCTCCTATTTTTGGTCAAATATCTGGGGCGGTTTGTGGCAATGCTCCTCATAAAATACGGAATGCCCGAACGGAAGGCAGCGTATTCCGTTACGGGTCTGCACATCCTGGTTCTGTTAATCGGGGCACTGGTTATTCTCAATCTGGTCGGGTTCCCTGGAGCTTTACTGTTCAGGGTCATAATGATCATTGTCATGGTGTCGGTCGCGATCTTAATAATCGCCAAACCTTTTATTCCTCAGCTTCCCTTCAAGAAAGGCAACATCATCCAGGTGGCGGGGGCTATGGGAATTGTGGACTTAATTTCCATTATGCATACACGCATAAGGACTTTTGACGGCAAGGTTATTTACATCCCCAACCACAAGGTCTTGAACGACCAGGTGGTTAATTCCAGTGCCAGACCCAACCGCCGTCTCGATATCGATTTTTTCATCCCCTATGATCAGGATGTGGATAAAGTGAAGGGTCTGGTCGGTGAAATCCTGAAGGAGGCTGAAATAGTATTGGAAAAGCCTGCCCCGAGGGTCGTAATTGATAAATTTTCTCCAGACTTTATGGAGATGAAGGCCCGGTTTTGGGTTGTGAGAAAGTATGCCCTTACGGGCCGCTGGGGACTCAACGAGAAGATCAAGTCTAAGTTCGATGAAGAGGGTATCCAAATGGCCTCGCCCAGGTTGGAGATAACTCAAGACCGGCGCGACAAGGCAACCGCATCAGATTAGTCAGGTACCCTTCTTGCTTCTCAGTGGGACAGCACTGCTTATGGAGGATGAAGAGATAGTAATTGATGTGACCCGGGCTATGTTAGAGAGGTTAGGCTGCCGGTTTATGGTAGCCGAAACCGGCCATGAGGCAATTGATATTGCCATGTTAAGGGGGGCGCTGGGCAAGCAGCTTCGAAATTATCTTCATCTCCTGCCATCAATAGGTGTTGACGCATTCAATATATTCCGTCCTGTCCATTTTGCCGATGCCACACCAGTAGGCCGGCCAGTTAATGTCGTCGATGATGTCGGCAGCATTGTGTCCTGAATAGTAAAACCGGGCATAGGCCTGTTGGCAGGCCGTATCTTTCGCCAGTTTTGGAAAGAGGGTGACCAGGGAGGCCTGCAGGGGCATTTCCGTGAAATAGGCATTCGAAAAGACATAATAGGTGCTAAAATCGGGCGCGGCGCTTTCCAGATCGCAGTTAACCGATCTATAATCGAGCAGTTCCCAGTTTTGTTCACGCATGACGACCACCTTGAATGCCGGGTTGTTGCCGTACTGTGGACTCACGGCAGGGGTGATTATGGCTGTTTGGTACGCCTCGCCGTCATTGTCAAGAAGGAGTCTGTATTTGTCCATATGCGTATGACCGGCGAAGATGGCTTCAATGATGTGGGCGTAGCGGCTGCTTATTTCGAGAAAACGTTCCTGGTACGCTTCTTTCCAAAAGCCAGCTGCATCGGAGATATGGCCGCTTGGATCCATAAAAGTCTCGACCGGGCCGAAAATATCGGCCCCGGGCGGAATGTGCATGACGAGCCAGACTTTCTTTTTTTTCGTATCGGCCTCGCCGAGAACCCGTTCCAGCCACGCTAATTGCTCAATGGCGATGTTATCCGCCTCACCCGTGTTATTATCGGTTCGGTTCCTGGAGAAGAATACAGTGCTCAGGCAAATGAACTGGACTTTAGCGCCTGGCGGCTCTGCAACAAAATATCCTCCGGTAGGATAGGTGTTGAAGTATTCTTCGTGATTCGCTCCGCCAAGAAGAAAGGTGTTATAAAATGTATCGGCAGTATCGGCCAGGAATGCGCCTCCCGGAACCAGTTTGTAGTCTCCGGCATAGGCGTCAGTGTTCCCGAGCGCAAATACCACCGGAATACTACCAGACCGTTCGCGGACTTGTGTGGCGAAAAAAACCACGGTTTTATAGATGAACGCGTGGAGAGCTTCTTCGTCTTCTTTTCCGTAAAGCGCGAAAAAAGTTTCAGGGAATTTGTGGGCGAGGATGTCTTCTGAAAAAAGCAGCGCATGCCCGTCGCCGGCTGCTTTTTGGGCGGCGTCCAGAACCTTGATTAAAAGTAGGTAGTTGGTTTCATGTCCCCAGGAGGAGAGGTCGGTTATACCGGAACTTTGGAAGATGGAAGCCCATTGCTCCACCGGAAAATGAACCAGATCGTTGAAGATCGCAGTGTCATAGAAGGGTGTAAAATGAACATCAGAGATGATCACGAGCGGTAGGGTCGTTTGGGTGGGCGGATTGGAAGAATGATTGCTGCAGCCGGCGGCCAAGGCAACGAACAGGGCAAGCGCCATAAGAAAAATATGGCAGCGTCGATGTTTTCCAAGAATATTAATCATTTTCGCCATCTGGAATTGCTCCCTCTGTTTTTTCCGAACCACCTCAATAGCTCAAAAGATCGTCGCGATCCTGCCACCCATCCTTGACCCTGCCCATGACCACAGCGTTCTTACAAGTTTTGCCCGAAGTGTGCCCCTATAAATATAACGAATCAGATCCTTGAAGTAAACATGCTCTTCGCAAATAATGAATTAAACGGCTTAAACCAAAACCTCAGGTAGTGGCACCATAATAGGGGCGTGATTGTGCCGAATAACAATAAGATGTTGCCAAAACGCACTCATTATAATATTTTTGGGCATCGTTCATGAGAACGTAAAAATAGTTTACAATTTGTTTATCTCTTTGTCTTTGTCTGTCTGTGTGGGTCTGTGGGTAATTTCGTGTTGATTTGTTAAATGATAGGTGTAAACCGGCAAATCAAGGATGCTACAAGACGTTTACAAAACGACGTACGATGATGAGAATGCAACCTTTAAACCTCTGAACCCGTGAACGCTTAGAGTAAATTTAGGAGCTAAGCCATGCCAACACCTGCATCACAACGCGCGGTTGAAGGCATTCGGCCTTCTGCGTCTTTGTGGAGTGCCTCCTGAATATGGGTGGACATCTCGTGTGGGAGTACCCGTGGTGGAACCGGTCTTTTGGCGGAATCTGGTTGATTTTCTTTTTTGGGTATTTTGAATTTTACGTGGCTGCCATCTTGGTGTTAAGCCTTAAAACCAACCAGGCCAAAACAATTGCTGTTGCCACCCTGTATACGATCGCCTTTCTTGCCAACTTTATCTACATGGGCCTGCTCGGGTGGGTGTACTGAAAGCAGGATAACCATAACTTGTTATGGCTGCACCGGATCTATTTATTCCGAAAATGAGTTGAGGTCACGTCATGCCTACCGGAGCATGTGGAATTAATTGCGATGTCTGCAAATTGCGTCTCCTCGGGCTCTGTTCCACCTGCGGACCCGGGAAAAGTAAAGAAGCAGAAAGAAAGCTTGAGGCCCAGAAGGCAGTTTTTGCGGGGACCTGCACGATCCTGGCATGCGCCGTTATGAACCGTGTCGATTATTGCCTGAGAGATTGCCATGCCTTTCCATGTGAAAACTTTCATACAAGCCCTTATCCTTTCAGCAAAGGCTTCTTGGCCATGCAGGAAAGACGATTACAGGGAGGGCCGCCTCCTTTAGACCATAATGAAAGGTTGATCCAAGTTCCTCCCGAGTACTGGGAGGTTTTGAAGGAGAGAGACAAAAACACCCTCCTTAATCTCAGCCTCTTTACTTCCCACCCATCGGGAGGAGTGATTTTTCATTTTTTAAGGGAAGACATTCTGGTCGACATTAAGAACGCATGCCTGAAAAAATCAGAGGGGGATAAGTGGAGAAATGCAGATGATCCCCTGCTCGAACTGATTACCCTCCTGTACCTCAATCACGTCGACTCGTTTCATCCATTAGGTCAAGATATTGTCGGAATCAAAGATCTTAAAGAAGCTCATTATTTTAAAGGACGGCATGAACTCAGGCTGGCCCCTCTTTTGGAGCGATACGGGCATGACGTTGATGGATTTGAAACAGCGGCCGACTATTATGAAGGTAAATCTCTAAACATGGCCGATATGGCCTACCGGTTCCTGCCCTTCCCAAGGGTTCCCCTTTACTACCTCCTCTGGAAAGGGGACGGGGAATTCGATCCCCAGATTTCCGTGCTTTTTGATCGATCCATTGAAAATTACTTATCGGCTTCGGGTATCTGGGGGCTTGTGAATCTGGTCTCTTTTGCTCTCTTGAAGGGTCCACGCAGAAAGATGTAAGGGCAAATAACCAGTCAGGAAAAGAACCGGTAGGGACTTGACTCATATACTATGAACTTTCTGCACCAACGTCCACCACCCTCATCACGATTTCCCACCACGCCCTTAAGTATAAGGGGAGGCATGGGTGAAATTGGCATGCGCATCAGAGATGGAGAAATACATCAATACGATCTTGTCAATTGCCAGGGAAAAGAGCGTGGATTTATATTATCAGTTTCGATAGAATTGAGCTATCTTATTGATCCGCCATGGCCTCCAGAATGGCACGCCATCCTTCATTGAGGGCATCCTTATGGATCTCGTTGGCCACCGCCATGCGCATTGCTCGCTTTGTATATTTGATGGAGACCGGCGGCCACTGGGCAATTTTCCCTGCCATCTCAACGGCGGCCGGAATGAGTTCGTGGTGAGGCACCACCTTGTTCACTAAACCGATACGGTAACCCTCTTCCGCGCTGATCTGATCGCATGTGAAAAGCAGCTCGTTGGCCTTATGACGACCCACTATAGAAGGCAATACCGTAAATGCCCCGTAACAAAGAGCTCCGACTTTGGGTCCTATGAATCCGAGGGTCGCATTTTCCGAGGCGATTATGATATCGCACAGCAGGGCCTGCTGCATGGCGTCGCCCAGGGTATATCCGTGAACAGCGGCGATGGTCGGTTTGTCAAGAGTAAAAAGCACTTCCTCCTGTTTGAGGCTTGCGAATTCCGGCATATTCTCCAGGGGGTCGTCGTTGTCGTGGCCGGATGAGAATGCCCTCCCGGCACCGGTCAGGATCACAGCCCTGATGTCGTCATCCGCTTCCATTTCCGACAAAGCATTGGACATCTCATTCTTCATCTCCAGGTTCATGGCGTTTAATTTCTCGGGTCGGTTCAAGGTGATTATCCCGACCGGGTCTCGTTTTTCTACTAAAATGGTCTTGTATGTCTTCACGGATTACCTCCCTTTAATGTATATTGCTTATTTTTACATTGAAAACCTGCTCCTCACTACGGGCCGGAGAACAATCGTGAGCAAAGCACACCCGGGTCCTGTTACAAGCTTCAGATTTTCTCGGTTATTTAATCTCAAACAAGTTCCCGTCAAAATCCTGAACAAAGCAGATTTGTGAGTCTCCCCTGGGAAACAGGTTTATCTCAATACCGTTAGATCGACAGCTTTCCAGGAATTTTCCCCTGTCTTCCACTTCCAGGCAAAGATGTCTGAGGGATAATTTTTCATTGGGAATCCGGTCCGTGATAAAGACTTCGATAGCGAAGTCTTCATTCCCGTAAAGAATCATTGGGCACTCGACATCTATTTCAAATATTTTCAATGAAAGATCGTTTTTAAGCACAGAGGTTTTGATCTTCCTCAGCTTCAGTGTGCCCTCATAGAATTTATCCGCGTTTGCCTCTGAACTGGAAACCAGCGCAGCATGGTGCAGCCTCATAACTCCTCCTTAGAATCAGGTCATCCATGATTCTATTCCCTCTTTTCTTGAGTTAATGGGTTTAAAATCACTCACTTATTCATCCTCCGCCAATCTTTTGGGCTGACATACTGATCCCCCAGGCTCCACATCCCTCTCCTATCATCTCTTGCCTCCTTTTCCGTCTGCCAGTACGGAAGAAGAGGAAACTTGTGCGGAGCTATGCCTCGATACACCTCAGCCAACCCGGTCTTAACTATCTCAAGGTTGATATTTTTGCCCTTCAAATAAATCACCCCCAAAATCATGTTATTTGGCTCCGGACCGTACCCTCTGATATCGACAGTCTTATTCAATACCAGCCCTGCCAAAAATTCCTTTGCCTCTTGACTGAAGGGTTGGCCAGGGTCCTTTTTCTTCTTGGATATCTCAGGGACATCTATTCCAACCAAACGGACCTCGATTTCGATTTCACGGCCTACCGCTTTGACAGTGTTACCATTATAGACCTTGGTAACTTTGAACTGGTCCGCAAAAGATAAGGTGGGCAAGAGAAAGAGGGACGTAATCAGGATGGCGTAGATGGTGAGAGGGCTTTTCAATGAAATGTTCGTCTTCTTTTTCATCTTCATAGTCCGAGACCTTTGGCATCATTCGTTATTCTTGCTGTTATACCCAGATAGCACCACGCAGCACGGCCAGTCCTTTGTCGTTGGTTCGAGCCAGGGTGTCTGGCATGCAACAAACTGCGTATCAAAGTCGGTCTTCCGAGCTTGCAGAGCAAACAATTGACATAAAAAAAAGGCAAATCTTTGATTGACTTACCAGTACAATGGGGGTCTGCTGTTGACTCTTTCGCTCACTATTCCATTCTCTATTCGTAGTTTCTGCAACAAAAATGTGCAAAAAAACGTACTGTTTAGAAGTTCCCAAGAGCCCGTTGGAAGAGAGTGAAACCTTGGATCATGATATTCCAGAAAGCCCCTTCTTGTCCAATTGATTCTATCCCTGAAAATCCCCTTCTCGGATCGCCATTTATCAGGGCCTTCAGGCTACCGTTTCAGTCTGCCGATCAACATTTCAGCCGCCTTTTTACCCGAGAGCAGCATACCCCCGAAAATAGGACCCATACGTGGCCCGCCATAGGCATTGTTGGCCGCCATGCCGGCCACAAACAGCCCCGGAAAGACTTCATTGGTATTGGCCACTGTGAACTCTTCCCCTTCTTCCGCCCACAGGGGGAGTTCTCCTATCACCTGCCCGGTTTTATTGTTCAAACGGACGCCCATTTTACGGGTGATAGTTGTGGTAATATCGGCAGGATGCCCGGTTCCGTCAATGACATAAGCGGCGTGAATGCTTAACGGGTCCACTGGAAGATTCAGCTTCTTGACAGTGGACCAGTTGATGACCAGGCCACACACTCTTTTTTCGCCGTTAGACTCCCTGAACATCACGTCTTCCACCTGAACACAGTTGACAATGGCCGTACCCGCCCGAACGCACCGGGCGCAAAGCAGTGAAGCCGCTTCAACCGTATCGAAGGTGAAATATCCATCCCCTTGATCCACAAACCGAATGCCGATCTCTTCGGCGATAGGGGTGGCATCACTTTGCAGCACAGCTTCATTGAACATCATGCCGCCACCCCACATACCGCCGCCCGGCGCCAGTTTGGATTCAAATATAACCGCCTTTAACCCGGCTTTTCCCAAATAGTAACCCGCCGTCATATTGGCCGGCCCCGCTCCCACCATGGCCACATCCACTTCAAGGAGTGACGTCAATTTGCGCGTGTAGGATTCAATAATCAGTCGTGATATGGTAACATCATTTAATTTCATAATTCCTTACCTCCAAAAAAAAGAGCCACGTTTAAAAGAAATATGGCTCAGCGCTCTTCATCTGTTGCCACATCCCTCCGCCGGCATTATCCGGATCAGGTTTGTAAGGGTGTGATTCTCAGCCGGTATCCCGGCACCCCTTGCAGCTTTGTTGTCCCTCAAGGAGAAACTATGATTTACTCAGGTTTACATGTAGGCGGAATGACTTTTAAAGTCAAGACCAATTTTTTTCTAACCGTAAAGAGGGGGCTGCCGTTGACTGTTGTGCCCTGTAGAGATTTAGGGGTCTTTGTTTGACTCATATTGTTGAATGTAGTAGTGATGTACCATGTCCGGGCCACTGAGAATACGATATCCGGATGCCCCGTCTGCCTTGCCTGAGTCGGCAATGGCGGGGAGGGGATCGACAATTGAGAAAAAATATTGAGAAACTGAGAGCCCAAGTGCGCATGAGGAGACTTTAATATGGACATCATTTTCATAAACGGCAAGATAAACACGCTCGACGATGCCGGTATCACCTGTACGGCAGTTGGCGCGAGTAATGGCTTCATCACTGCGCTCGGCACTGAAGCCGAAGTGCGGAAACTGGCCGGGCCCAAAGCCGAAGTGGTGGACTTGAAAGGGGCCGTTATGTTCCCAGGGTTTATGGAGGCCCACAACCATCTGCCAATGTACGGCTACCTGACAGACGGCATCGACCTGGCCCCTAACAATGTCCGAAAAATGGACGATATACTCGACCGGGTCCGAATGGAAGTCGAAAAAGTCCCGCCCGGGACCTGGATAAAAGGCTCCCGATACGCCGAATACTTTCTGGCGGAAAACAGACACCCCACAAGGAACGATCTCGACCAGGTAAGCCCAGGGCATCCCGTCATCCTCTTCCACACCTCTCTTCACGCCTGCGTCCTCAACAGCCCCGCCCTGAAACACCTGGGCATTACCCGGGAAACCCCCAATCCTCAAGGGGGCATCATTGTAAAAGACCCTGAATCCGGAGAGCCGAACGGCGTGCTTCACGATCAGGCCATGATGGATGTCTTTAACAAGCTCTTCTTCGAGGACCTGGCCGCCATGAGCATCCATGAACGGATAGAACTATGTGAAAGGACTGTGGAGAAGTTTAGCCAGATGGGCCTGGTCTTTGCAGGCGACGCACTGGTCGTGCCGCCCACCCTGAATATGTACCAGGAGACGCTGGCTGCCGGCCGGCTCAAGATCCGCATCTACACCATGAACTATGCCCCTATGGCCGAGCCCTTGACCGGTTCGGAGATTAAGACCGGATTCGGCTGCGGAAAGCTCAGGATAGGGCCTATCAAGCTCTTCGCAGACGGAGGTATGTCGAACCGCACCGCTGCAGTGGGAACGCCCTACCTTACGCCACCCCATGATAAAGGACTCAAGATACAGAGTCGCGAAGGGTTGATCGATAAGGTAAAAGGGTACCACGCCCTGGGATACCAGATCGCTATCCACGCACAGGGAGATGAGGGGATTAGCGACACCCTGGACGCCTACGAGGCGGTTTTAGGTCCCAAATCCGACAATCCTCCTCGCCACCGCATCGAACATGCGGGCTGTCTCTACCCTGACCTTTTAAGACGGGCGGCAGACATGAATATCCTTGCCTCGGTCCAGCCAGTTTTCTTAGGGGAACTGGGAGACGGCTTTCTTGATGCCTTTGGCACTGAACTGGCGCATCAACTCTACCCCTTCAAGAGCATGCTCCGGGCCGGAATGACGCTCGGGGGCAGTTCGGACTGCCCCGTGGCCAATCTCGACCCGCGAGTGGGGTTTCGAGACGCCGTGCTGCGCCGGACCCCCGCTGGCGAGGCTCTGGGGCCGGACGAGGCCCTGACCATGGACGAGGCAATCCTGCTTTATACGCGTGGCTCGGCCTACCTTTCTTTTGACGAAGCCTTTAACGGGACCATTGAGATTGGTAAAAGAGCGGATTTTACCGTAATGGCCGCTGATCCGCGAGAGGTCGCACCTGAAGAGGTGCCGGAAATCCCCTTTGTCATGACCGTGGTGGACGGCGAAATCGTCTGGTCGGCTTGAAGACAGTTCTAAGAACTCCTCCTGCTCCGTGCAGTGTATATGGGGTCCACTCTTGACTCATATTGTTGAATGAGGTAGTGATGTGCTATGTCCAGGGCATCAAAGATCTCCTCTTTTCTTCCCTCCTGGGCGTAGGCCCAAGGGGCGGGGGGCCAGATAAGCGCAGACTACGAAAGGGGGCGTTTTGCAAAGGTCTCACTGGATAACCCCGGAATTTAGTAAACTAAGAAACCAAATAATTCAGAAGAAGGAGGGCCTATGGCAGAAGAACTAAAGGTTGGATGTGCTCGTCCCACTGGCGGACCGGTAGGGGAAACCGTCCCTGAACAAACACCTATAACAGAAAATGTAGCAAAAAGCCTGACAACAATTTTTGTAAAAGGGCTGAATCGGTAAACAATTTATATTCAAGAAAGGATTAATACCATGAGTTACGAAAACATTATCGTTGAAACTGGGGATGATTTTGTCGCTGAAATAACACTTAACCGCCCGAATAATCTTAATACGTTCACTATCCCTCTTGCAACAGAACTCAGCCAAGCGTTTCAGGAACTTGACTCTGAAAAAGAGGTGCGAGTTATTATCATTAAAGGAGCTGGCAAGGCATTTTGTGCGGGTATTGATGTCAGCGATTTTTTTGATAAAAGTGTTATGGAATATCGCGATTGGGTTGACTGCATGGAGAATCCACTCGTTACGATTAGCCGTATGAATAAACCTGTTATTGCTCAAGTCCACGGAGTTGCTGCAGCAAATGGAGCCGGTCTGGTAGCAGCCGCCGACCTTGCCGTTGCAAGTGAGAAAGCACGTTTGGGTCTAACCGCCATCAATGTTGGTCTAAACTGCATTGGGCCGGTAGTGCCGGTTACCCGGTCCATAGGGAGGAAGCGGGCCCTTGAATTATTATTTTACGGCAATTTGATAACCGCCCAGGAGGCCTTGCAAATGGGGCTTGTTAACAAAGTGGTACCTGAAGCCGACATAGACAAGGAAACCCGCAACTGGGCCGCAATTCTGGCCCAAAAGAGTCCCATAGCCCTACAGATCGCCAAAGGGGCATTCTATGCAGTAGCAGATTTAGATTATTACAAGGCATTCGAATATATGAACGAAGCTTTCGCTCGTCTTTGCTCAACAGAAGATGCCAAGGAAGGTATAAGTGCCTTTAAGGAGAAACGAAGTCCTGTGTGGAAAGAGAAATAGGATAAGAGAGGTTGATTCAGGGCATGATCTCGAGAAGACGGTTTGTAAAACACGCAGCAATCATAGGCGCAGGCATCACGGCATTTCCCCTTGTCTTTATCCGGCGGTCACGTGCGGCCTGGGCAAGAAAAACGGTTATCCATCCGAATGTCGATAATCTCCGTGTTGTCGGTATCACCGATCCCGGCATGACAAAGGGAGTGGAACCCAAAGCCCCCTGGTCCCGCCAAGATGAACTGGTAAAACAAAAGGTGGTCTGGGAAAATATTGACAGACTGGCATGCACACTCACAAAATCAGGAGATCCGGGAAAAGCCTGGGAGACCATTTTTGTCCGCCCCCCTCGTAAGCCCTGGTCCGAGACGGTTGTGGCCATCAAGACCAACAATATAGGCGTTCAGCACACCCGCAGTGCTGTTATGTCTAAGATCTGCCACACACTCACAGATATGATCGGCGTGAAACCCGGCAATATACACATCTACGATGCCTGCCATGGTAGCGACATGAGGAAGGACACCCCTTTTGCGGATCTGCCCGATGGGTGCCGGATTGAAGATAGATGGGGCGGTAGCAATACTTACACAGAGATCCCCAGACCCTGGAAGGGGGGTGAAGATAAATCGGAATGTCTCAAATACCTTGTTAACGGGAACGTAGACATCCTCATTAACGTGGCCATGTGTAAAGGGCACAGCAGCCGTTTCGGTGGATTCACGATGACAATGAAAAATCATTTCGGCACCTTTTCTCCCTCTTATGGACACTGGATAGGGAGTGTAGACTACCTTATGGGTATCAACCAGACCCCTGAGATCCTCGGTCCAATGGACCCCCGATCTGGCCAAGTCCTTTATCCGCGACAACAGCTCTGTTTCGTCGATGCCCTTTGGGCCAGCGAAGACGGCCCGACCTGTGCTCCGAGCCATCAACCCAATTTCCTCGCCATGGGCGTGATGTCACCGATTGTTGATTATCTGGTTGCCACTAAGTTCAGGAGCGAAAAAATGGGCTGGAAACCGGACATAGAGACGACGCGTCGCATGCTCACCGATTTCGGATATACCGAGTCAGATCTGCCGAACGGCGGAAAAATCGTTGAACCTTAATTGAAAATATCTCTCTTCGGATAGCCCGGCCACTGCGAGCCCTTTTATAAATGTTCAAAGGCACAATTGAAATGGACAGGACCAGATATAGAAGCATCTGTTTGCACATCCTACTTTTATTAATAGCGGTTATGGCCGTTTCTCTCGCAATTGGCTGTTGCCCACGGTATGAGAACCCTTTTCTCCACGGCCTCGGTCTGAAACAATTCGTGCAGCGTGGCCCCACAGAGGTATACAATAGGGATAATATTTTCGACTATATGGATGGTGAGGCCGAGATCTATTTGCCTCTGGGGTTTAGTGTGCTTTATACGGAGCGTTACCGGAAACCTGGGACCGATAAGCTGATCCTCGTTGAAGTTTATGACATGGGTTCTTCCAATGGGGCCGGAAGGGTTTTTCATGTGTACAGCCGAAAGAGCGGGCGCAAGGTCGAAGGGATCGGCAGCGCAGCGTGGACGGATAATTCGTTCATTCTCTTTTGGCGGAGCAGATATTTTTTCAGGGTCGGCCCAGACCCAAGTGCAGAGACATACGCCCCTCCTGACCTGAAAGACCTATTTGAGTTGAGCCGCAACATAGATCAGGTTGTGGGAGAGATTCATCAGGAGTGAGGGGCATCCGTATAAGGGGTTCACTGGTAAGAGGAACCAAATAAGAGTCAAGAGTAGACTTTTCCGGATACGTTGAAACTATTTCTTAGAAATTGACGACCGGGTTCAGCTCCACCTCAGGATAGATCTGGCCGTGACACGGGGGCATGGAATTGTAGACCCATTCAATGTCAACGATCCCTAATGAAATACATCTGAAGCGCTGAATACCGGTGTACATCCCCCTTATGAGGACGTCTTCCATGCCCATGGTAATTGCGAACACGGCGACCTGGGTCCCTCTCGGAATATTGAGGATCTCCTCTTTGTATGCACCAGGTGAGAAAGCGAGCCGAGTGCTGTCAGCGGCCTGGCACTGGACAACCGGAATTATGACCGGAAACCCGTCTTTACCCACGTAGGCAATAAATTTCAGGGAATCCATCTTGTTGAACAGGGCTTCGGCAAAGGGTTTGAGCATCCGTTCCTTTTTGCGCGTCCTGGCCCCACCTTTTGTTAGCCGGGTGAGAATAGACGCCCTGACGATCTGTGACATTGGAAGGGATTGACTGTCCGAGGTCTGGATGAGATCCAGATAATGGACGGTATTTATCCCGAAATAGGCGTTATACCGAAACATCGGGATCTGGTTATACATCTCATACTCCGGCCCCTCCTGTTTGAGGTGTGTCCATTTTGCGTTTCCTCTCCATATCTTTTTGTCTAAGGTCATAATGACGAAAGCGATGTTCGGGTTTTTCTGAATATTTTGCTTACTTCTTCCCTTACAGAATTCCCCGAGCGTGATCTGGGTGGGATTCGCAGCCATAATCGAGGTTATAAGCGTGATATGAGGAAGCCCTGAAGGGTCTATTGAAGCGACGAGACCGATCTTTTCCGCGGGCCGGAAGGCCTGGATCTCCTCTTGGCTGAACGATTTTTTTTCCACGGTGTGGCTCCTATCTGGTTGATTTTGGATTGCAGATTTCAAACATCAATCCTTCGTCGATCCGCTCCAGTGAACGATATCCGGATTGACACCCGAGTTTTTAGCCACATCCGCAAGCCGCGTAATCAACGATCGGTCCAGCAGTTCTGTTTCCTTGAAGCCCCAGTCCAGACCTAAGCGGATGTATTTGTCCCTGCAGAGGTTGTTGAACGTACAGAGCTCCCACCGGCTTACCAGATCGCCTGAGTTCGATGCGATGAATCTGCCGATCCCCCTGATGTTCTCTTCCCTTGCCGTGGCACCCGGAATAATGGGCGTCCGTATCCAGAGATCTTTTGGATAAATATGGGTTTTTATAAATTCCGATGTGTAAACGAGATTACTGAGGATCTTGTCGTTGGTGCTTCCGGTAAATGCCTTGTGTATCTCAGGGTCGATCTCTTTTATATCATAGAGCACTAAGCTTGCATAAGGGAGAAGCGCTGCAAGCGATTCTTCAGCGCACAAACCGCAGGTGTCTAATGCCGTATGAATTCCCTTTCCCATGAGGGCTTTTAGAAATGCACCGGTAAACTTCGTCTGCAGGGTCGGCTCACCACCGGACACGGTTATACCGCCGCCCGATTTATCAAAGAACGTCCTGTCTTTCATGACTTCATGAATCAGATCATCAGCGAACCATCTTTTTCCGAGCAGTTCCAGTGCAGTGGATGGGCACGCTTCAGCACAGGAACCACAGATCTGACACACTTTTCTGTCTATTGACACGCCGTCCGGTGTAAATGAGAGGGCGTTATTGGGGCACACCTCCAAGCAGGTCTTGCAACCGATACACCTTGAGCCTATCCACTGGATCTGGGGGTGCGGGGATATGCTCTCAGGGTTGTGGCACCATGAGCACCGAAGAGTGCAGCCTTTTAAAAAGACCGTTGTCCGGATCCCTGGACCATCCTCGGTAGACATCCGCTGAATCTCGAAGAGGGCGCCCTGGGGCATGGGCACCGGTTCACACGCCTCTTTATCCCTGTGTTGGTTATTCGAACTGATGTCTTTCAGGATTGAAGTGTCATTCATCGTCTTTCGCTCTGCAGCCGAAAAATAGAACCCAGGAGTCAGAATTCAGAATTTAGAAGGGATTGGAATAACTGCTATATTCTGGCTTCTGACTTGCACATGGACCTATTGCAAAAGCCAACAATCTCCAGAAATTACATAAAAACAGGAGGCGAAACTTGAGTTAGAGTTTATTATGGCTGATCCTGGCGATGACCTCATCCTGAAGTTCTTTGCCGACCGACGTGAAGTAGGCGTTGTACCCGGTGATTCTTACTAACAGGTGACAATAGTCCTGGGGGTGTTTCTGTGCATCGCGGAGCATGTCAGAATCGAGCATATTTATTTGCAAAGCAGTGCCGCCGTTTTCAACATATCCCTTCAGAAACGCCTTGAACTTATCCCTGTGTTCGCGATCTCTGATCATGTGAGGATTGAAGGTTATGGTATGGCTGGCGCCGTTGGGGAGGCTGTTGAGATATTCGCCCCAGTCACCCTTTCCATCAAAGGCCTTGCCGCCTAAGACCTTGCCTACCGAGTTGGCATTGGCTGTGGGTCCGTAGATATCGGCACCGTTGGCAGGACAGATGGCATTGGAGAGAAACTGGCCCTTGGGTCTGCCGTTCGCACTTGCGGCCATGACGTATCCATCCCCGGCCCAGTAGTTCCAACTCAGCATCCCCGGCCTGAACTGTCGGCAGGTGGACCGGGTCTTGTGCTGCCAGCACGCTTCACACCAGAGATTCATCACTTTTTTGGCCATCAGATCAGCCGCGTCATCGTCCCGGCCATATTTGGGCGCCCGGTGCTTTGCCTTGGCCTGAAGGATCTCGTGTCCGACCCAGTTTGCCTTCAAGGCATTGACCAGTTCTCCGACGGTGCATTCTTTGGTGTCATAAACCAGGTGCTTGATGGCAAGGAGGGAATCAACCGTTGTGGCGTATGTGACGGTCTCCAATGTTGTCAGACTGATCTCCGCACCCCCCTGGGTGATATCGAGCCCTTTTTCCGCACATCCCTTTATCAGACAGGAGAGGTAGGGTGTGGGGAAAAACCTCGCCCGGATTGCCTCTGACACCTCGTAGGTATCCACGCACTTCTTTATAATATAAACGGTCTGTTGTTCATAGGCCTTCCAGAATTCATCCCAATTCGCGAATTCGGAGGGATCCCCGGTCTCCGGGCCGTCCTGGCTAATCGCTTCCTCTTTGCCGGTCATGGGATTGACATACGGTAGAAGATCTTTCCCACCGGTGAGTGCAAGTTCCACCGCCTTGAGCAGGTTGAGATTGTTATCCACGGTTCCTGATCTGTCGTTCCCCACCATGGTATTTTCAAGACAGCCCACCGGCGCATAATCATGGACATTGTTCTCGTGGATCAGGTGAGAAATTCCGGCTTTTTTGGCTTCGAGCATCATACCTGCCATGGATCGTTCATCAAAATTCAAGAGAAACGGGGCACCCTGGCTCGATGAGATCATCTCCACGAGTTTGTCCAGGAGGGCGTCTGGAGACTTTCGGTGGAGTCTCACATTCGGCTTGGGTTCAAGGATAGGGGTCATCTCGTCGATGACCTCGAGGAACGCGTAGGTGAGGTCGTTCGTCATGTCCTGCTCGTCCATCCCCATTCCTGAAAGGGTAATGAGTTGTCCAAACCCTGCAGTAATCCCCTGGTTGCCGTTGCGGATCATGGCATCATAGACCGTGTTGCAATGCACCCAGAAACACTTCATGATCTCTTTGCCGAACTCCCGCTCCATCCCGTCGGCTAAGGAACGTTCCCAGTAGGGGAAAAGATACTGGTCGATCCTCCCAAAAGAAACCCCCGGTCCGGGGTAGTTCTCATCGCTCATGATCAGCATATGGTTGATCCAGAGGGCCTGCATCGCCTCCCAGAAAGTCCTTGCGGGTTTCCAGGGAACCCTCTCGAGATTCGCGGCCATCTGAAATAACTCATCTGTTCTGTCCGGGTCATTTTCTTTTGCGGCTAAGTCCCTGCAAATTGCGGCATACTTTTCTGCCAGATCCCGGGGCAGGGTCGCAGCCGTCATCATGGCCCTGAGCTGTGCTCCTTTAGGCCCTTGTTGTTCGTTTTTGTTGAGGCGGTCGTGACAGGATTTCAGATCATTATAAATCCCTTCCCAGCCCAAGATAAGGGCCCGCTCGTACCCGGGTATGAGATGTCCGCTGGTGGCGCCCGCGTTTCCATACCCATGATCGTGGAATCGCTTCATGGTTGCCCGGGCACCCTTCTTCCCGAGGACCAGCCTGTCATACTCCCTACGTTCTTTCTTAGTAAAACACATGGATGTCTGCACATTAAACCGCCCGCCGGCAATCAGATCTCCCGGGAGTATCTCCTGTGGCAGGTAGCTCACCATGACCTCCTTGAGAAACCACGCCTTTCTCTCCGGGAGGGACCACGACCAGAAGTCTTGATGGAGGTCGATCTTCCTTGCGGCTTGATGATAGGTTCCACCCAGGGTCTGGAGGAGGGTGTATGTCTCGGGCACAATGTAGTAGGTCATCTCATTGAACTGCAGATCCCAGGGCGTCCCCGTGGTCCAGGCGGTAAACTCATTGTTCCAATTTCTTTCAGTCCCTCTGAAGTAGTAGTTTCTCAGCCACTCGATCCTGGAGGAGAGACCTTTTGGTTCCTTGATAGGATGCTCCATCTTTCTTGCTGCGGCGACACTCATGGCACTTCCCCTTTAGCCTGTAAAGGCTCCAAACCTCTGAACCCTAAACCGTGAACTTTAAACCCTGAATCAACCCTGCAAAGCTTTCTTCGGCGCTCTCAAGGAAGATGGGATGTGAAAATGTAAAGAGTTATTTTTGCGCGAGCCCTTAATCCGCAGATTCCCACACCTATAAATCCTTTACCAGGTTTTCCCATATATTTTTGACTGCTTCGCAACCTTCAGACCTGCCGTCAAATTCAACGATGGTCTTGCCTTGAACCATCCCCTTGGTGAAGGCAGGATTAAAGGGGACCCTC
>Ga0222665_1000316_pt1 | contig 31296 bp, 49 predicted proteins | sample AntAcemetagen653_FD_179853 | JGI IMG/M metagenome (GOLD analysis project Ga0222665, IMG submission 179853) | Saline water microbial communities from Ace Lake, Antarctica - #653 | ecosystem: Environmental > Aquatic > Non-marine Saline and Alkaline > Saline | place: Antarctica: Ace Lake...
GGGTATTCTAAGGAAACAATCTCCATCAACTGTAGCACCACCTATATAAACTACAGTATTAAGAAATCCTGCTCCCGCCGCCCACGAATAACCATCATCCCCGTTTGCGCCTGGCCTACCTGTAAACGTAGTCATTTATATGTAGAAAACCCCACCACTCCCAGGAGCAGTCATTTGAATAACAAAATTAGACCCACCAGGGTCTTGGTTTGCCCCAAAGTCAAAATACCCAATCAACTCGTTCCCAGTAGAACTACGCAGCACTCCGTACCTAAATGGAGATGAAGGCGTTAATGCAGTCCATGTTTGATCTGTACAATCAAAATATGCGCGGTCGTTTGTGTCGTCAGCAGCTATCGTGTTTCCGGCTACTGTTTCACCGCCTGTTGTATAGTTACCAGACGCAGCCAACTCGTTAGACAAATCAGAATACGCCGAATCTGCATCTATGTCTGGTGAGTAGGTACTGGTATGCAAACTTATTTTAAGTGTATCATTGATTAAGTCTATTGCATTATTTAATATATCTTTCTTTCCGTCGTTATAAAATGTAAATGTTGTTGCCATTTTACTTATCCATAATCGTTAGTTTCTTTAATAGTTTCTTCTCGCTCCACCTAAAACAAAGTGAATCGCGCCTCTCTTTATTTTCTGACGGCGTAAAACACATCTCTTTCCTAGTATTGTAGACACAATGAGTTTTCTTGCATTTTGTTCCTACTTTTGGTATATTCATTTTATCTCCTATCTAAACCAAGTAAGCATCAGGCTTGAATTAAGTTCAAGGGTAACTCCACTTGTTTGTCTTGCTTCAATAACCAGGTATTCTGCATCTGTTGAATAAGTAATCGGGAATGAAAATGTTTGGTATGTTGTTTGTGTAGCTGCGGGCAAAGCTAACATGGTAAAGTTTTGCTCTTCTACATCACTGGAATTGTAGGTAGTCCAGGTTAGGGTTCTATCCCCGGTAGAATTAGCCTCCCATTGAGCGAACACTGATAATAATAAGACCTTCTTTTTGCTACCGCCCTTAATGTATATTCTGGTAGGTTCCGAACTATCCCATGTAACAAGAGGCCCGTGATTATATTCCAATTCCTGCCAAATAACGCATGTTGATGTGGCGGTGTCGATGTCCTGTTTTCCCCCCCCAGCATCTAGGATAAGGTTGGCTGTGTATAACGGAGGAGTAATTCTAAAATCACCACTTTCTGCATTTAAGTGAGCAATATCAAGATTATCCGCCCCAGAAAAGTTTTTAAGTTTGCCGCTTGCGTCAGAAATCCAATCCTGAACCAGTTTTTTGTCCTGGTTAGATGGATTTTCTTTGAATATAATAGCAGTAATTTCTTCGCTAGATGGCATTATGTATTTCCCTGTTGCTTTATTATTCTAAACTCTCCCTTTCTTAGCTCCGTGTTTCCCCCTCTAGTTACCTGTAAATTAACCTCTAAGTTTCCTGCATGTTCTTCTAAAGCCACTAATGGTTTCATAGTTACTACATTTCCACTAGCAGAGGCGGAACCGGACGGCATTACATCAGATGTAACATTCTTCTTTTTCCAAAACACAGTTACTACCGGACTTGTCACATCCGTTGTTCCCAAAAATAACACCGAATATGTAACTGTTTCACCGGCAATCATTTCAACTGGGCTTTCTGTAAAATATAAGTCGGTCATATTAATTCCCTCGCCACACGGTCTGCTAATTCCTGTGTCTCTAATTCATTCCACAGTATATGCTTTATATCGTTATACCCCATTTTTCTTAGTTCTGGGTTAAGTTGTGCATCTCTTAACGCATCTTTGGCTTGCTGTGCTGATGTTTTGTGTCCAATCTCTCCGTCTATTTCTACCGGTCTTATCAAAGACGGAACCAAGAAGTCAAGCTCTTTAGACTCTCTAGGCAAAGAAAATGCGGTAGGTATCAATGTTTTGAATTTATACCCAATTCCAGCATTGTCTAATCCTCTAGCAAATCGCTCTTCAAGGTCAGACGCATCAATGCCATGTACCCACCCAGTCAAAGGGGGATCATCTCCTGTAAGGGGAGGTTTCAACCGATCCAAATTCATTGTGGGGGTACGGTTTGACCTCTTTTTATATCTAAAGCTCACGCTTCCCTCAATGTTATCTGGATTGTCCCACCCCAGATTTTGCGAACGTTATTAGAGAAGTCCCTAAATAAACTAGGCGGTTCTACAATAATAAATATCTTATCCATGTTCTTCCATAAAGAACGCATTTCTATCCGCTTAGAGCTTACGGATGCTTCATAAAGCCATGCCAATAAATCATCTGGGTTATGGTCTTTAGTTGAACCACCCAATACCCGTTGGTTTCCATGCACCCTTATTCGCATTATCCACTGTCGTTTTACTGGCGTTCTTGCATATCCCTCTAAAACAGTTGCGGTTAGAACCGGCGGAGTAGCGGGTGTACTTGTTAAAAATCTAAGTCTTATCCTTACCTTAAAAACCTCTCCTAAACTAACCGGAACCGTGTACTCTGGACTACTTAAAAATGCCTCTAATGGAAACCAAGTTGAGCTATCGATATATTGATTCTCAAAGTCGTCAACCTGTACTTCTGCGCGTATCTCAATTCCAGTTGCTAAGTTTTCCGTCAAACAAGTAAACTCTTTTATGAATTTAGGCAGTCTTGCTGACCCCATATCTATATCGGCTAACTCGATAACGCCCTCGGGAGCATAATTTACGTTACTGTCCTCTAATGGATTTAGCGTTCCTTGAGGCCATTCTTGGAAATATAATTCTCCGTTACACTCAATCCACAATCGAGGACGTGTCCCAGGATTATCTTGCCAATGAATACTTCTAATTCTCTGTCCTGCCCCAGGAGCGCGGAATATTTCATGCCATGCTTGGTTTCTATCATCTCTAAATAAGAGAGAGGAAGTCCCAGAACCAGCGTCTACACAAGCAAACAAACCTACAGGATGAGATGCCATCCAAGCGACTTTTCCTTTCCTTGCTGACGGTAATCCCCTTCCCGCATCATAACCAACACTGTCTAACGTTGAACCATACCTGCGTTGTAATGAGAAGTCTGCCCACGAAAAGAATAGAAACTCTTTATGTGATAAAGCCGCTTGTCCGTTATTGCTTGTTTTAATAAAGTCTAATCCAACATTCAATCTGTCTGCCCTATCGTTGCTAACAGTGTAAACCCCGTCCCCTTTGAATGCCATAATTCGTTTATCATAATCTATGACGTTTATAATATCTTGGTTGTCGTTACCTATTTCTATTTCTGTCCCGAATGCAAAATCAGCAGCTTGCGCTACAGCATTAGACCTGGAAATATCCACATCATCATTTTCAAATCTCCACATCTGCGGGCCGTCCACAGGGTCGTGGAATACATGAAACCCGTCTGCAAACACAGAGTCGTCGTAATATCTCAGAACAGGTGGTGAAGCACCAAAGTTTATATCTATACTTCTAATTGCATCCGATGCCCCTTGTGCAAAATAAGAAATATTATTAATCACAGCAACGTCTTTTACTGTACCTAACCCAGTTGTCCCAGAAGCAAAAGCCTGATAAGCATTTCCAGCATAAATAACATACACCGTATCTGTCGAGGGAGCGATGTCTAACGCCGGAGAAACGGTAATTGTGTCTGTGGTAGCAACTGTGTCTGTGATAAGGCTATCCTGCCCCTTGCCCGTTCCTGATACAAACTTTATTCTATATCCATTCCACTGGTCGTCTATCCAAGAACCTTCAAGCCCATTATCAGTATCTATTACCGTAGTGGTTGTCCCACCCGTAGCTTCTCCTATATCTCCATTCAGATATAAATTGCTTGCACCACCACTCGCTAATTTATCAACCCACAATAACGCCCCATTCATCTCAAATGGAATAAGTTCTCTTTTTGTGTCAGCGTCAGTGATTCTAAAGAACATCGTATAACCTGCTGTAGCCCACGTAGAGCCGGCGGTAGAAGATTTAGAGCCAGTAGTGCCACTATCTACCCCAATTTCCCACCTGTTAGTTTCTCCATCTGTTGAAGCCCCATATACAACTATGTGATATTTAGTGCTAGCAGTCAAATCGCTCGCAGCAGATAAATCAAAAACCCTCCACTGGCTAATAACATCTGTGATTGTGGTGGTGGTTATTGTCGCAGAAGCACTTGTCACGGCTGCATTAGGTTCGCCGCCGGTATCTGTATATATCTTTACTGTTAATGTGCCAGGGGAGCCGATTCTGCGAAGCCAAATATAGGCATTGTCTGCCCCAAAGTTAGAACCACCCACTGTGAAATCATCCGACATGAATCGGTTGCTTCCAGTAAGGGGTTGCCATGTAAATGCGGCAGCATCTTGTTGTAAGTAACGATAATCTTCTCTCAGTCCTGTAGGCAAACGCCACTGGAATGTAGGAAATACTTTTCCTTCTAAGAATGTAAACAAATTTTGGCTATCCCAGAAACGGGTAGGGTCTTGCGAAAAGTCATCAGAACCCCTGCCCCCTTCCCAAGTCCTTTGCTCAATATGTGACATTCCAGGTTCATAGTCACCAAACTTAGTCCCACCGCCGGTAAACTGAATCGTAGACGGGGTTTGGGAATGTTCTTGTAACGACCTTACTCCCTGGTGAAGTCTTAGTCCCCATTTATAGCCACTTCTATCTTCTAGACTAAGTTCATGGGTATGGTTTTTTACGCCAGGATAACATTTTATTGCGGCCAACTTAATATCCTTTGGTTTCTAGTCGGTCGCCATATTCTATGGCTTCTCATAAACCTGTCCAGTTTATCGGCCGCTTTGTTATACCTTTGCTCTAATTCTTCTCCAGCGCCAGCCGTATTTATCTGAAAGTCGATTGCCGCCAATGTGCATACAGCTACAGCTAAACCAGGAAAGATAAACTCGCTAACAACATCGTCAAAATCATTCAGGCGGGTATGTGTCCCCATATAAACAACTCTTATATCTCTACCCGATGTAAGTTGTGGGACTAATTCAAGTGTAGACGCTGAACCAGCAGTGCCAGGAATCAGTCTATAGTGTGGAACGCCTTCCCATAAATTATCGTTAGTGTCACCCGTTTTTCCTTGAAAATCAATGGATAGTGGTGGTTTACGTTTCCACGCAACAACGTAATCATATTCTGTCTGATTTGCAACCGTATCAATCGTGGTCGTGTCTGTTTCTGGGACATCTCCCAAGTCTGCTAGCGCATCATTGCAAATCTCTATCATGTCGTGTAACGGGTAAATATCATCAATGAACCCATACCGATCACCAATGGCCGGAGATGCTGAAAATACAGTATCTACCGTGAATGTTCCAGTAGTATCATCGTATGCTGATATTCTCTGAAATTCGCCTTGAGGTGCAGTGCCAGCAGTATCACGCACGATAAACAAAGTGCCTTCTTTCCAGACATCATCTTCCTCTTGTCTATCTATTTGCTTGGTATCAACCACTGTGGTAGTAGTTCCACCTGTAGCTGTAGACACCTGTATTTGCCCCAATGCTCGTAGGGTTCTTTGAAGTAAATCGCTAAAAATCATCACTCATACCATACGGTGCATGCAGCGTTTGTTCCTGTAATATCAGCATAGATGCCCAATAAACACTTTATGCCACCGAGTTTTGCTAAGTCTACGAAAGAGGTTGTCCCGTTCAGTGCCGATATTTGAATTGCTTTTGTGCCAGAGGCAGCCGAGGTGTTATCGTACAAAACAATATCAGCATCGTTAGTGGGCGCAGTCAAAAGAACTGCCATTATGGTTGCTGGTTTCGCTTTTACAACCGCATCCGCAGAAACCTGTTCTACATTAAATTTATTCATACTTTACTCCTTATGTGGCTTCAAACCACGCCTTCACATAGATATTCCTTGCCGTTGCCAGTAGCACCAGCAACATTTTGAATTTTCAGGATGCGGTCAATTATCATATTCTGTTCCTTCAGACATACGAAACTCCAATATGTGCGCATGACATATCCCAATCGACATGAATATCAAACCCTAAATCATACACCTTCTTACATAGCACCAAATCTTCTCCACCTGAATTCATGTCGTAAGGACTTTCTCCCAATGCTTCTGCTAAATCTCGTCTCATTAATAAACAACCAGCGCCTAGCCCGTCAACCCTTTCTAGACCTTTCCCTGGGATGTGTTTGCGCCGGTAATTGTTTATTCCATCTTCTGTGTTGATATAATCATATACCACTGGTTGATAAATCTTCTCGTTTCCTATACTTTCTGGATCTTTGTGGTGATACCACCCACCCACTAAGGACTTGTCGTATTTCAAGAGCTTGTCGACAAACCAGGGAGGCACTAACACATCGCTATCTACCATCACTAACCAATCGGTACTTGTTTCCTTCAAAAAACTGTTATGAACTAAATTTCTTGCCGCTGGTAAATATGTGCTTTGAGTAGTTATCAACGAATCCCACGGCATAATATTCAAGTTTGTAATGCTGTTCACGAAGAACTTAGAAAACATCAACTCGTCCATCGGAAATCCGAAACAAATCGGGTCTGAGCGCAACTTCAATTCAACGGTATTATGCTTTGTTGTTCCTTTTGCATAACTTACTGTATTACGACTCTTCGGTGCTTTCCCATCCAAGCCGTCTACTACGGATTGATACTTCCCTTTTCGCGTTCTTTTCCTCTTTGACATAAGCTCCTCTTCCACACATCTCACAAAATTGAGAGTGTTCTAAAAACTCTGAAAATCTATCTTCTTCTATTAGCGTTTTTCCTATGTAACACTGCACCGTAATCCTTCTTTCTCCAACAACCCACCAGAATGGTCAGTCCACTTTAGCCCGTCACTGAGCATAACATCGTCGGCTGTCTTCATATATTCTGCGGTTTCTACCCAAAACCACATTGTCTTAAGTCCTTTATAATCAATAAACATATCCTCTGTAAAAAACCTAGTTTGTTCATAGACTGGATATTTGTACCAGTGGTGCGTGTCCTGAAGGCATAAATCAAATCCGATTGTATGAACTTCGTCACACCCTAATATTCCAGCAAGATGAATCGCTTGTAAAGCTACAGTTCCTACCCTAACTGCCCCTCTCATCCCCTCTGAGTGTTTCAATAATGAACCGTTGATAAAGCCTTCCTCGTATCTCCTGAAGCTGTACCGGTGTAAATCTTCTGCTTCTACCCCGATCCTATCAATTGTTAGTACACCTATCTTGTCAGCGAGATATTGATAACTTTTTGAATTCACTAACCTTTGTTTTGCTCCAGTAGTCTGGAACATTTCCATAATCTCAACGTATCGTTGTTCGCCTTTCTTTGACATCTTTACTGGGTAATTCATGTTCTCGGTACACAGCCAGTAATCAAGTTTCTTTATCTTTTGGTTGACACCATTTACACCAATAACAACATCGGCTTTTATATCTCTCCAGTCTTTGGCACTTGGGCCACCTAGCACTACTAGAGCCTTACCACCTTCAAATCTATTGCGATGTTCTCTTATCATAGATAGCTTTCCAATATGCCCACAAACTTTTCGCTACTAAACTGACTTCCTATATACGTTTCTCTCCAGTCAGCAACTTCTTTATTGTCTTTTCCGGCGGCGTTAAGTAATTCTCTAGCACTTCCTTCTGCCATAAAATCCAGCGGAAACATCAATTCATCTTTGTATTTGTCCCAAGAAGCAACCGTCTTTACATTTTTAGGGTTGTTACCGCTTATCGGAACCTTTTCTTCTGACATAAACATCGCTGGTTTTCCTCTAGCAACCGCCAGGTATCCCATGTTTTGATGAGATATAATCACGTCAGATTCGTCTATTTCTTTGGTGGACTGGTCTGGTTGTCCCTGAACATAAGTAACCCCAGGAACCTCCCATAACCCGTTCCACTCAAGATAATGTAAGTACCTAACAGTTAATTCAATATCTTTTGCTTCTAAGAGTTTTTTGAATACGTCCGCATTTGTAAGTCGCTCTCTTGTTGTCATAAAGCCGTTTCCGTTTACATGGATAGGCGCATACAAAACTTTCTTAGGGTGTTCACATGGCTGAAAATCTTTCAGCTTACAGAATGTCCAACCAACTGCGTGGATAGGTTTCTCAAATCCATAACGTCTCGGAACATTCATCCCGCCTTTGCCCGTGGTAAACACTGCTGTTACGTGCGGGTGTGGTTCATACATACCGTCCCACTGTAAAACAGGTCTGCCTGTGTGGGGATAAAGAAAAACATTCTCTCCGGTTGTTTGGTAGTGGTCGATATATCTTCGTCTGGATAATACATCAATGTCTATTAGAAGGAATGAACTTGCATCCATATTGTCTGCATGATGGTGTCCTGCATCAACTAGTGCTTTTATGTACACATCGCCTTTATTCTGGTGGTTATAGCAATAGAAATTCATAGTGGCATCCAGGGAATAATTCTGTCTGGCAGTCTAGTAAGCGGAGCAATGTTATACATCTCTGCACCAATTCCTTCTCGTATCTTTTTGTATCCTTCTGCCCATTTATCTATTTTTCCTATACCAGGTTGTGCTTCATCAACTCCCCAAAACTTCTCTCTGTTATCAACTGAGTGGTCTATCACAGTAAGTATCTTTGAAAAGCCCATATAGTCTGCGATCTGCATCTGAACGTGCATGATGCAGTGATAGTTTATTCCTGTTTCAAGGTTTCCTGGCATCTCTACTTCTTTATGATCCCAGAAATAAGTATCTTCTCCAATCCACATTTCTAACTTCGGTGAGGGGAAGAACTTGATTGAACTCATCCGATCTACTTCTTCTCTGAATTCTACGAATACTCTTGTGTCTACTGCTGTGTAGTAGTTTGGGGTAAATCCTTTGAAGATAGTATTTGCTCCAATCGTGATATTTTTCTGTAGAAACTCTAACGGGATTTCTGCTAAAGACGGCCCGTTTCCTAAAAGTAAACACATTTCATCTTTGTGTATGTTTTTAAAGTGCTGAAGGGGGAGATTGCTCTCCCCCTCATAGTTATTATTACAAGTATTCAATCTGTACTCGGTACTTTCCTACCTGAGTAGTTGCTATACCTGTGTGGCGTACCGCCAGAATTCCATCTGCAAGCACAACGCCAGCACCTTCAACGATGGTTGCATCTGTGTAGGTTCCAACAGATTTAGCCTCTTCTAAGTCAGTAGCAGCAACGATCTGCGCTCCGCCTACAGCGGTTCCTACTTTGAAATTAGCTGCTTCCATGCTTGAGTCGGATGCTTCGGTGTAAACTGCTCTGACTCCAACAACTTTGATTTCGCCAGGAGGCGCCCAAACGTCGTCGTCAGTAGTAGTAGAGCCGTTGTCGATGTTGAATTCTTTTGAGCGCCAGATTTTGATTTCTTCTGGTTTTGGGCCAGGAAGGTAACGTTTAACCATTGTAAACCTCCTTATGCTGTATTAAGACCGCTGATATAGGCGTGAGCCTTCTCAAACGATAGCACGAACCCATACTCTCCAACCACTTGTCCTGAGTCAGCATCACCAGTCTTAGCTAATCGTTCATAGAAGAATGGGTCAATTGTGATATACCCGCAATAACTTCTATCAATTAGATAAATTGAGGCTGCTTTACAGTGTCGGTCTACGATTACTTGGATAGGATTTCCACCAATCGGGTCAATCAGAGTGCTAATCAAGTTTCCACCAACAGATTCGGTTCTCTCTGTACGGATAAAACCTTCATAAATCTGATTAAGTCGTCTTTGCTGGAAAGTGCTACAGAAAAGTGCATCTGGCATACCGCCAGCGTTGTAGCAATCCTCCAATGCGTCGTCGATGTGGTTTCTGGTCAAGTCAACCGAACCAGCGGCAGTAGCGTTAGTTGAGATGTATTGCTCAAACCCACCAGCCCCACGCCCTTGAGAGTGAGAACTAGAACCAGATTGCCTAATCCCATAGTACGGGACTTTGTTAAGCATCATGATTAATTCATCCATCTTCTTATCAATGTAGTAATCCTCTAACTCAGTAATCCCATAAAGAGGGAACAACTGGTCAGAACGAGACAATTCGATAGTCCGTTGGAAAATCTGTGAGTTGTTGGTTGTGCTGGTTGCTTCGGTAGTTGGTGAGTCGTCAGCATCAGTGCCTTCTAGTCGCGCATTAGACACAATGGTTACAGTGGTGCTGTCGGTGTGAGTCGCTTGCGTTCCGCCCCTGTCACGAACTAATGTCAGTGTGCCGGTGGCTGTAGCTACTGCTGCAACCCAGATGAATTCTGCGTCGATTAAAATAACATCGCCAACATTGTAAATTTCAGGGGTCGTTACCAAACAAGTTGTTGCGGTTGAAGATGAGTGAAGTCCACCTGCGGCAGTCAATGAGTCAGAAGTTCCTACATAAGTATCTTCAAGCCACTCGTATTGACGATGTGGTTTGTTGACAAAGCGGAACTTGCTCATATTGTCTAGCCCAAGCGCATCAATAGTCCGACGTTCAAAGACGTCAGCTTTTTGAATTCGATCTGAAACCATCCTCTTTTGGGGGACAGTATTATCATAACTGTCTACCCGTCCGTGAATAGTCATATTTTACTCCTTACCCCTGCTAACGACAATCAATCAAATTCCCATTCGATTTTGTCCCAGGCATTAGCGTGTTTTTTACGCGCCTCTGACTGGATACGATTTGCCTTATTGGTATTGCCGCTATTAAGGGCTTCTGTGTAGTTTTTAATATATTCTTGCAATTCCGATAAATCTGCGTCCACTGATGGGTTCCCCGTCCCTGCCGGAATTGTAACGCCGGCAGCAGGAGGCGGAGGAGCATTCCCTAGTTTTCCGACTTCGATAGCAAAACCGATTGTGTCTGTTGAGAACTGCGATGCAAGCTCTACTATCTTTGGGTCGGATGGATTAAGATTTGCCTTTCTAATGATCTCTGCGTAGTCCACTGAGGTCTGAGATTGGGGAGTGGCTTCTACCGTTCCCTCAAGTTGGTCTGTGAGATAATTCACCTTTTCTTGCAAGTCCATCACTGCTAGTTTCTCTTGCAGGTCTGGTGTTACCTCAATTCCCAGGGAATTCAATTTAGTAGTCATTGTGTTTTCAAACTTGTCTGCTCTGGATTGTCGTCCTTTTACTTGTTTAGACAAGTCCGTCACCACACCAACTAACTTTTCAAAATCCGCTTTACTCACCGAACTGGGCTGAGAAAGTGGCTGAACCTCTTCGCTCGCAGAAAGGTTTTGCTGTGCCACAGCATTGCCCTCCGGTTGAGTCTGAGTGCCTTCCTCATTTTCATTCATTTGTTTTTTTTCTCCTTACATAGTTAATAAAAAAAGCCAAGAGTTATGACGCTCTTGGCGTTCTTTTGTTTCCTGTGAAAACAATTATCTTATGACATCTGTGGCATTTGATCTCTATTTTTAGTTTTTCGCCCTGCGCCTTAAACAATAGTTTATTGCAACTCGGACATCTGATTTCTTTTAATGGGATCATTTCCACTTGTCATTACTCCTATTGTAGCAGGTTTTTTGTTAGAACGCAAGTTCTAACGACCGATTGAACTGGCTACTTGGTTGATTATTGCGTCCTCTTCTATACCTGTTTGTGCTGTTATCGCATCTAATTTGTTAGTCACGAATGTATCTAGCGGGTCTCCGTCGATAATAAAGTCTACTATCTGATTGAATGTAGGCTCGCCAAGCGACGCTATTAACTCTTGCGGTGTTACATTTGGCTCTGCGCCAAAAGCCTCTTGTAGTGCTTGCGGAGACGCGTATGTGGGCGGGTTTTCTGACAAATATGGTGCTACACTGGGGTTTCTTTCTAGGAAGTCCCACTTCCAATCCCAGTAAGCCTTTAAGTCAGGGTTCTGTCTAAGATATGTTTTCCTAGCACCGCCCTTATCCATTTTGTAATATAAGTTTTGTTTCTCAAAATAGTCTGGAAACGACTGTGATCTATAGTCGTAGAAAAATTGAGCAACTTGCCCTATCTCAGGAGGTGCAAAATTAATAGGAACTGCATCATCTCCCAAAGAACCAGGGGGATCTCCACCCATCATAGTTAGCCACGATGAAAGCATTTCTACCGGTAGGCTATCTGTGGATCGAGTTTCATTGTTCAAAAAAGCATTTACAAAGTCATCGCCAAGTCGTTCTCTTACCTCTCTCTTATCTAAACTCGTCAATCCATTATATGTGTCCCACATCTGGTCTACTACAAACAACCTAGTTCTCTCTTCTGGTGTCTTAAATAAACCAATACGCGCCTCGTACTCAGGATACTTTTCTATAAATCTACCGTAGGCTTGGTGATCTCCGGCCTCATACTTCTCATACATTTTTTCATAAAGCTCTTTCTGTTTTCTAACATTTTCTTCGCCAGGAGGATACGACTTTGTAGGAATACCCGTAATTGAACCAAGAGAATTGATTCCTGACTCTATCAATGAGCGTCTTTTCGCCTCTTCGTATAATGGCCCAGCACGTTCTATGGTAGCTCTCTGCAAAGCGTCAATCGTAACAGGAATACCATCTATCACTTCCTTATCAGACAACATATTCACCATCATTCTATCTATACGATAATCGTCCCATTCGCTAAATGGCGCAAGCCCTATAGACTGCCGTATCTTTCCACCAATACCGAGAACGGGCATATCGTTAGTGTCTACACCAAAAAGACCAGCAATCCCTCTTAGAGACCTCCCTAATGGTGTAAAAGCACCTTCTTGTACTTGTTTGCCCTGTGACTCGTTATACGCCCACATAATTGGAGCATGAGGACTAAGAAGCATAGAACCTAGGTCAAAAGCGTTCATTCTACCTTCCGTATCGTCTTGTCTTGCTAATCCAACCGCCCTTTCCCAGGCAGCACCAGCGTGCGCATTTATAGCTTCTGTATATTCGTCTTGTGTTATTTGTCCGTCTCCTAACAACTCTTCCAACACCCTCTCGGCTGCCCCTTCATCTCTACGTTCTTGTCCTAAATATTCTTCGTATGGTCTAGTAAAGTTATCTATAGGAATAGCAACACCCATAGGATTAACAAACAACTCGTCACCTATCCAATCACCGAATATTTTTGGCAAGAATGGGGTTTTTATTCTTAAGTGTCCTTTTAGTCTTTGGGGAAATCCAGACTCGGGTCTAAAACCCGTGTCAGTAAACTTCTTTAGTCTAAGTATATTTGCTACTGCGTGTGTTCGGTCTACTGTACGCAATGCCCAATTCCATGCTGTGTGCATAGTCCAGAACTCATAAGGAACTATAGTCTGTAACCAGTTATCCATATTTGTTGTTCTGCTGTAATTGAGTAACGCCGAATCTCTGGTATATTCTGCATATTTCAAAGCACCTAAACGTAAATCGCTCATTTGCCCTTGAACATGGGATACATAATTCTTTACGCCTTTCTGTGCTTCTGGTGCTAAGTCAACAAATTTAAGTGGCTTGTCTCTTGCTATTTCTAGCGCACTTTCTTTTAGTGCGTTAAGAGCAGGTATACCTCTGTTGTAATATAATTCATCATAGGCTGACCCAGCGGAAAGCTCTCTTTTTACAATAGAGTGAAAGTCTGGTATGTGTACTTTTGATATTCCCTCTGGAACTTCTTCCGCTACTCTTGCAGTATCTACAACTCCCTCTACCGCCCGTGCTGTATCGGAAACATCGTCTAATGCTTCTCCTGCCTGAAAAGCCTCTTCTTGTGTTTTGAGCTTATATGTCGATTGCGCTTTTCTGCTTCCCTCAACAGCGGCTAATGCTTTTTGTTCCTCTTGCCAAAGGTCTGAATAATTTTTCATCCTCTGTTTCCAGAACACTTGATACGCATCTTCAATCTCAGAGGGGCTTAACCCGTCTAACGACTTTCTAAAACCAGCGACATACTCTCTGTCACTCAATCGCATATCAGCAATTTGATCTCTTGTGTGCTTAAAAAGCAATCTTTGATTTTCTGGCAAAGCCTCTGTTAAAAGGTCATCTATCTCTCTGGCAATTCTATCTTCTGTTGCAATGGCGTTTGTGTATTTTGTGTCGAGTTCATCAAGTATCGCCCGATATGTCTTTTTAGGAGTTTTGCCTGCTATTTTGGCATCGCTATAGTTATTCCACAAACGTTTTCTCGTGTTATAAAAACCCTTCCACTCTTTACGGATTTCTTTGAAGTTAGAAACAACTCTTCTTCCTTGATTCCCTCCATATACCTTAGATACTTTATTTACGATTTTTTCTTGCTTATCCCAAAATCTACCCCAATAGTTATCTGCATCCTGAAAATATTTTCTCCAGGCGATGTCTGCTATAGCTGGGTCTGTACCTTTCTTGATGTCAGCGACAATGCTATTTGTCTCAATAGCATGCCTACTACTAGTCGCGTATGTACTATCTGATAAGTCAGACCATAATCCAGTAAAAGCTCCTGGCCCTTCCGTTTTTGCCCTCGAAGCAGCTTGATCAACCATTACCTCAACGGCTCTATCTACCATTTCTGATATGTGCTTCTCCATTTTATTAGATGTCTGTAACATAACATCGTTTAGTGCTGTTTCGCCTTTCTTTGCGGCAGCTACTATATTATCTTGAATAGAGAATAAGAAATCATCTCCAAGTATATCGCCAAGTTCTACTCCTAGTTTTTTCTCAGCACCCCTTACAATATTAGGCATATTCAGAGCAAGATTGTCACTCTCAAAAACCTTTGAGATTAAATCCTTTTCGTTCATTACGCCTTCTAAAACAGTTTCGATTATTTTAGACTGGTCTGTCCCCAACACACCGGCAAGTGCCTTATCATAATCCGCAACAGACGATAATCCTACTCCTGTCTTTGCGTATTTTCCCCAAAACTTTGTATATCCCAAATATAGAGAACGTTTCGACGCACCACGTTCAATCTCTTGCGCCCAGATACCAAAGTCCCACTTTTTCTCAGCGCCAACCAGGTCGGATACAGAGAAATCTCTAATTTTATCAGCTACCTTACCTAACCACCCCCTCTCTCCACGAACAATTTCATATATAGATTGTTGGCCTCTTTGAAGTGCTTCTGCCGCGGCAGAAGAAGCTTTCCTGACACCCTCTACCGTCTGTTGAGCTAATCCGGCAGCGGTAAACGCTTCCTCTGCTCTAGCAGGAATGAAGCCTAACGTGTCGTAAAACTTTTCGACTTCATTAATAGACACAACACCAAAGTTTCCGTCAGCAATAGAAGTGGCTACATTATTAACGAGGTTTTTTATGGGATATGCGGGGTTGAGCCTAAGATATGCTAGAGATTCTGCTGCTTTTACTGTATCAGCAATTTGTTTCACAAAACCCTGTTGCTTTACTCCATACTGAATTACTGCCTGTTTTGATAAATTGTCAATCATAGAATTCAATACTGTTCCCTTAAAGAAGTCCACATCAAATAAATCAACGCCGTCTCCAAGTGACTTTGTTATGCTTTCTAGGACTTCGGCGCTAAGTCCAGCCTTTCCATTAATCTTAAGAATATCCTCTATGCCAAGACGTTGTTCCTCAGTCATAGCTTCGGCTAATCGACTATATATTTGTTGCCCCTCACCATTCTTAAGTTGGTGAAATATTTTTGGTGCAGAGTCCCCTAAAACGCCAGTAAGCATTTCAAGTAACGGTCTTTCAAACTCTCCTAACTTTTCCCATGTGCGCAACAAGCTCTCTCCATCAGAAATTGATTTTTTCATCAACCCCTGAAATATCCTTCCTGTTGGCGTAGCTACCATGTGTCCTAAATCGCCGCCGATAGTACCATCCGATGCTCTTCTCAGTATTCGCATAAACTCAAGTGGGTCATCACTCTTTGCTAGTGCGTATACAGAAAAATGATTTATAATGTTGGTGAAAAGTTCTGATGCTCTAGCCTGGGAAGTAAGAGATAATGGATTATATCTTCGTAAAGCCTTTTGAAATCCTTTCAGTTCATCAAATGGGGTATCTAGTCCCTTTAAGTTTCCAGAATACTGTAATAGTTTTTGTTCTGCCCAAGACATTTTTTCAAATGTTTCTATGTTTTGTGTAAGCTCAGCTAACTTTTCGGTAAGCGTTATATTCTCAGGAAGATCATCAATAATATTCCTTAGTTTAGCAATGGCTTCTAGCTTTTCTATATCATCAGCCTTACTAGCTATTTTTTCTAGTTTGGCTAAATCTTTTAAGTTATCAGCCTGTTTTGCTAACTTTGTAAGGTCTTCAAAATCACCAGTTATTCTTGCTAAATCACTCGGTAGAGATTTTGTCGTAGCGGCTTTTATTATTTTTGTATTTAGAAACTCAATAGGTTTTACATACTTTCCCACAATAAACAGGGGGTCTCCTACTATATGTTGGAATACGTCCTGTATCTGAGAACGAATAGCCAATGCCCCCAAATCATCCATCATGCTTCCGCGAACATCTTCTAAGGACTCACCGTTTATTATTCTTCGCCTTGCAGTAAGTATTCCCTCCATACCAGGTAAATCGTCTGGTACAGAAAACTTAACTCCATCATCGTCTATTCTTATCTCTGGAATTCTTGCGAAATCTGACGTTAAAGAACCGGCTTGCCATGCAGCAGACAGGTTAGTTTTTAGCTCGTTTAGCTTTTCGTCATCACCTAAAGCATCTAAGTATTGCGCCCCCAACCCGAATGTTCTTTCTGCGCCTTCTGCTAAGATGTCTAACTTCTGTAACGCCTTTCCTGCCCACCCCTCATTGAAATCAGCTAGCACCTTACCGAATCCAGTATCAGCTATCCCTGGAAGTTTACCCATGATCCATTTTTCGCTACGAGTTAGCTTTTCGTAGTTCGGGAGTTCATTAATATCACCCGAGCGGGGTTCGTATCCACCTTCTACACTATACTTAGCCCTTCTAGCTGCATCGGGATCAACGGTTCCGCCAGTAATTTTTAATTTTGAAAAGTCTACCATTATAGTTTTATTCTCCAACTAACAAGTCCAGGCGCGTAACTATATCCACCCTGACTCGTACCACCGCTATAGTAGTTACCACTACCACTGCGTCTCCTAGAACCCCCTCCTGTTGTAAGCAACGGATTAGTTGACATGGACATATCTTGTCCGCCAGCTTCATATACACTGTTCTCTAACTTATTCCATACACCTTCGGCTGTTTCCTCATAACCCATGACGGCCATCCATTCCTGAATCGAATCATACTGATCTCTCCAAATAGGTGCTAGGTCTAAAGCGACGCGGTTTGTTAATGTAACTGGAAGCAAACTTCTATCTCCAGTTTCAGCCGCGTCTAAAATTCGTTTTGTGGTAGCCTCTGTTTGTACAACATTCCTGCGTTCAACTTGTTCATTTCTATAAAGGTCTCTTACTCTTTGGTCTTGAGGGGTAAGTTTCTCTTGTGGTGTTGGTGGCAAAGTAGGGGGAGTACCTACTGGTATAGGATTAAACCCTTGCGCTGCCCCTAATATGTTTGTTGTGGTAGGAGCAAATTCTGGTTTAGGTGTTGGCTTAAACCCCTGTGTTGCACCTAATACATTTTTTTCTGTGGGGGCAAAACCTATTTTCGGGAGTTCGGTTGGTTTGAATCCCTGCAACGCGCCCAATCTAGCATTTTCTGTTGTTGGAAGTGAGATGCTCTGATTTTGTGATTGTAGTTTTCCAATAAGGTCTACTTGCTGCTGTCCCGTTAACCCCTGAATATCTGACGCTGTTGCCAGGTTAGATGCTGCCTGGGAAGAAGATGCCTGAACTTGTGCTTGTGTCGCTTGGCTTCCAGTTAACTGTGTCCCAAATTTTGAAGTTAGTAGGTCTCCTCCTCCGGCCAACAAATTGCTTGCAGACTGTTGGGATTGAGTAAGCGCCGCACTGGTTCCTAATGGAACATCAAGTCCCATTACTTGTTCTGTTCCTAATCCCTGAGTAGCCCCCTCCGTAACAATAGAACCCTCTCGATTAAGAGCTAAATTAGGGCCTCCCTCAACACCGGTAGAGGAAATACCTTGTCCTGCAAAAAACGCCAGCCCCCCTGTGCGTCCTTGTTCTTTTATTCGTCTTAAATTTACTCTATATCTTACTCCGGCACGAGGGGTTCCGATTTTGCGTTGTAACGCAGCGACTTCTCTGGCGTTAGTTATTCCAAGCCGTTTTGCAATAGTCCAAATATTATCGCCCGATTTGGCTCTGACTCTCTTGACTGCCATTAAATTCTCCTATCTCCTCTTTCCGCATAGCTCTTTTCCCCAAGAAAGCAGAAATCGCTTCTTGTATTAATAAATCAGCTTTTATTTTTGCTTCCTCAACTGCCTTTTCAAACTCTCTCTGGTTCATACTGGTATTCCTTCTGGAGTTTCTCCAGTAACCTCTTCCCTAACTGGTGCGCCAGCTCTTACTGGCGAAGTTCCGCCTTGTGACGGATCAAACCCCTGTCCACCAGCTCCTTGAGCCTGCTGCTGTTGTGCTTGCATCGCTTGTTGCTGAGCCTGTAGTTGAGCTTGCATTAATATAGCTTGTGCCTCAGCATCGAACCCTGCTTTTATAACACCCAACTTTCCGGCAAACACGGTATCATCAATTGCCTCTTGCTTTGATTCGTCTACTGCTTTTTGTGGATCAGTAACATTCATTGTTTCAAATGCCCGAACTCTTGGTACACCAGCTTGAATTTGCATCTGAGCAGCGTTTACTCTGGCAACTAAGTCAATAGGTTGCTTGGGTTGTAATGTTACATCTATATACATATCTTTTAGGTCGTAATTTTCTGGGTCTATAATAACCTGGTTCCCATTACCAGTTGCATCAACTATCAATGGGTCTCCGTCTGCTTTAATAAAAGCGAAGAACAGCCAAGCTATCTCTGCGATTGCTCTAGCCGCTGCATTTCTAAACGGATTTATGGTTTGCATCCCAGTCTCAGTAATAATACTAACTGCGCCCATTGGCGTTCCACTTGGGAATTCTCCAGTCTGAATTTGTCTTGGCACAGTAGCTTTATCTATTCTGGCTGAAACTCTATCTGAAAGCATTAGCATACCTTGATCTAATGCCCTTACATCAATAGGAATCAATTTGCCACCAAACGGAATATGTACAATCGGCTGCTCTAAAGTCCCAATTATTTCTGGTACTTCACCGGTGGGGCTTTCTATTCCTACCGTAGCGGCATAGTGTAATCCGATAACTTTTGTGAATATCAAAGATTCTAATGCGCATTGCGTTTGCCATTGTCCAGAATCATATACGGATTTCAGCATCGGCATAAGTTGATGTTCTGATGCTGTTTCTGACATCGTACCACTCATCTGCACAAACCAATTCAAGAAATCTAATCCGGTATCTTCTCCGTTTAGAATAGGAATCGCATTTTGGGGGGTAGATGCTAATACTGGGCTGGCGTGTAAAACGCAACCGACCCACCTACGACCTGGTTCCTGTAAGTCAAATAATGTAGCCCACTCAGAACCCCCATCTTTATCAAATGCCTTTTTAACTTTCTTAGCATGTTGTCCAAAAAGTTGCAAAACCTCACGAGTTGGCATCAACTTATGAAGCAAAACCATCTCTGGCCCCCAGGATGAGTATTGGACATGTACATCTTTGGCATTGTGTACCTCTACAGCGAAAGGCCCATAGTGTTGTGCTAACTCAAGTCCTTTAGTATCTCCGCCAAAAGTTTTCCTGGCTTTTATTTCTCTAGGTAAATACATTACCTGTCCAGCAATCATGGCGTATTTGGACGCTTCCCACGTAAGAGCTTCTGTAAGTCCACCTGGTTTTCTTTTTCCAGCCAGGTTATACAGTTGAGATATAGCTAATTCTAATTTATCTGTCTCTGCTCTATTTTCCATGTCAGCAACAAGTGGCGCTATTTTGAATTGCGGAGTAGAAGAAGATAGGTGTCTTTGTGCAGTTGAGACAGCATCTCTTGGGTCTGTGGACTTGACCATGTACATTGCATCTTTGAATTCAGTAGGCAATGTTTTTGGGAATTCATAGTCAACATGAATCATGTCATCAATCCCAGTCAGCATTTCATTACGCTTTACATCTTTTTCTATTAGATATTCAGTTGCATTAATAAATTTTTTATCCATCTTTACTCCAAGCCTGAGTAGGCGTTAGTCTATTATCCATCTCTTTAGTGTCTCTATAAAATGGGTTAGAGTCATATTCTTTTGAAAAACTTTTTCCAATTGGGGTCACATGTATTTTTGCTCTATCTGGTTGTATCATGGCATACACCGCATCTAAGGTGTCATTGGTGTAGTCTTTTTCTAATTTATCCCCACGCCAGTTCAGCCACTCATCTACAAACGCATCTATAAATACGTTATCTTTTCTGTCAGACAGTTGTATTCTTTTTTCTTTGAACAAGGGGGCCATGATGTTTTCAAATCGATGTCCCTTACTTTTATTGAACCTGACAGGGAATGGTGCAATTCTTAAAGACTTTAACCTTGCGTTCCCAAGCAAGTCTTTATAAAATTCGTTACCCGTTATAATTGCTTCTATCCCCAATGAGATTAATCTTGGGTATGCTCCAACCTGCGAGATGACGTGATCTGATGCTTCTGCTCTAGGAAGTTTCTCTCTCACACCATCTATAATCACTACCCCGTGTCCGCCAGGAATTACTTTGGCTACAACCAACGCAAAATAGTCACCAACTTGTCTGGTAGGGTCTTCGGTCGATGTATAGTCAACTCCAATAAGAACAGGCCAATCCTGTCCGTACTTTAGCAATTCTTCATGGGGGTAATACTCAAGCCAATCCTTTTTCAAAGTTAATCCCCTCATCTTTTCTAGGTCAAGGTCATACATTCTCGCCCAGCCAATAGCTGTGCCGACCCGCTCTCTTTGTCTCTCGATAAATTCCGGTGTCCATTTCTCAGGCCAGACACAATTCCCTTTCTTGTCGTGCAATGGCGTAAAGATGTGTTTCACATACTTACTTTTTTTAGACGTTGCAATAACATCTTTGAAATTCCACGGTGTCCCAATCAAAATGTACCAAACACCAGGCTGGTCAATCATCGGCATAATAGTATCTGTGAAAATGTCGATTGCTTTTTTAGACTCCCTATCAGTACGGGTATTTTTCTCCGAGTGATAGTCGTCAATCAAACAAATCCCAGTAGGGTGCGGCCCAGGAAGATAGGTAGACTCATAACCAACTCCGATAATAGTAGGGATACGCCCCTCTCTAGCAGTCATTTGTTTCCATTTGTCATAAGGGATACTTTTATCCTTTACGGTATACCCTCCCTCATCACCCCACTTGCCAGCTTTATCTGGAATGACATCTGGGTAAATCTTCTTCCAGGCAGGGTTAAACTCTATCATCCCAGCTACGCCCTTAGCTATCTGTTTGGCATCATCACCACCTGCTGAAATAATCAAGTTGGTCTTATGAGGTTCTTTGCCAATCCTAAACCCCATAAATCCTTCCATCACAGTAGACTTTGTGCTTCCACGAAACGCCTCAATCACAATATCAAGATCAGCTGCATGCCCAGAGAATATATCCCTAATCCATCCCATTACATGTCTTGGGGGGGGACGGTTATAGATAAGCGAATAGAACGCAGAAAAACCATCTGGGCTATCCTCTTGGGCCAGCCTAACTAACGCCTGTTCAAGCGCAGCAACTTTACCTAATTCTTTAATTGTATCGTTCATTCGGTAGGATGTCTGTCTACTTCACCACGAACAAAGCGACGGTCATTTGTACCCTTACCTTTATATAAAACCCCAGATATTCTTGGAGGGTACTGTCCGAAGTCCTTCCCGCAGTCTAAACACACCCTATACTGAATAATATACTGACCACGCTCGGTAACTTTTTCGCGCAATTCAGTGTTTTCATGCTGACATGTCATCCGTTATTTCTCCGTTATATTGCCGATAACCTACATACCCATCCTGTGAATAATTCTGCTTATGGACGTGACGGTGTATTCTTCCAGTGTCTTGTCTTGTGTTAATCCATCAACCAAAATGTGAGTAAGCTCATGTAATATGTGACCTTGCAAATCGCAATCGTTCACCATTTTCACTATGGATAAATCAAAGTTGATTGTTGCGCTCAAATAATTGAAGTCAGATTCAACACAAGCGATAGAACCGCCAGGCACATCTCTTGGCATATCTCTTGTTTCTTCGTGGTACATAACATTGAACTTCCACCCCAACTCTGTTACTATCCATTTCCATTTCTTTATATACTTTTGTATCCTCTTTATTTGTTTACCGCTAGAATCCTTGCTCACCAGGTTCTCCTCTGTCTATATCCTATTTTGCTCTAAAATCGTTTCTTATACTCATTTTTTGCTGTCTATGACCAACTACCCGTCTATCTCGTTCTCCAAATTCCTGCAAGCCTTCACGAAAAGAACAGCTAGGTCAAGTCTGTGGAATGTAGCTATAACAAAACCTTCGCTTCTCACGTAAACCTCGTCGCCCTTCCTAAAAATAGTCAACTGCCCAATTTTGTTTCCGTGGCTGTATTCGGAAACATAAATATCGTCGATGTGATAGTAATTATTCATAGTTAAAACTCCTCTACATAACTTTCATAGTTAATCATATGCCTGTCTCGGAGGCAAGGGAACCCACACACAAACCACCAACAAGCACTCACCAACGTGTCCCCCCTCCTCTCGCACACCCCCACACACATATCTCGCACACTCTCACTACCTCACTTGCCATCACACCCCTGGTCTCGTCGTCTGTCACGTACACCACTTACCCCACACAACCACCAAGTAACCAGCTAACAGCTCCCTAATGTCAACAAGCCAGCCGTTTCACCAGGTAAGGTCACTATAATATACATTATCGTAACCATCCAACACAGTCCATTGCATAACACGCCACATCTGCACAATATCTTGCACTATTCATCCTCTTTCCACTCCGCATCCACCACATTGCCGAGTATCCCGATAATCTCCCTCGCCGCATCCAATGACAGTACGTTCACCTCAACCTTGCCGACTGACACTTCCTGCTTATCAAGCATTTGGGTAGCTTGGCCCACCAGTTTTGCCGCACCTGTACTCGCGTGACCCATATCTGGTGTCATTGCTAACTCGGTCTGTGCCTCTATCACGTGTGACCATGCGATGTGTGGATCATCTACCAACTGAGTAGCTGCCACACCACGAAGGAGGCCTAACCTTGCCGACTCGACTGCCTTATCATGTATTGCAATTCGGCTTGCACGTTGCATGATTCCTGCATTTTCTTTTGTAATTGGCCCGCTGACTATCTTGTTGCGCACCGGATCAAATATCGTCCCACTCTCATACTCCCTATTTCCGTCCTCTAATATACGATAGCGTTTACCGGTTATGCTCTGCTCTGGGAAGTCTGATTGTATATCATTCATGTCCTTATCTTAGCACACTTGTTCTGAGTACGCAAGCACATCTGTTCTGTGTATCAGTGTATGTTTTCATACTTAAAGAGGTTGTTTTGTTGTATAATGTAGGTAACTAACCAACTGGAGGTAAAGATGAATGAGCTAAAAAAAGACGCATTGGAATCACTGAGGGAGTATCTTGAATGTTCCCCAGATACGGACAAGGACGACGCTATCCGTGAAGTTGCTGACAGCTCAGTACCTGTCTATAGCTATGATCTTTTACAACTGGCTGCAAACAACCCTTATCTTGGGGTAGATGAACCCGAGTGTGGGCCAGCCTTCGATGGATCAGCTACACCGGTTAACATCATTGCCGCTAATGCATACGAAGACATCATAAATTACTTATACGAACACGTGGAAGATTTAGTAGCTAAATAGTATATATCCTCTTGGTCATAATGTCCCCAGGTTCTACCAGGCAGATTGTGACCCTGAGATTGTAAACTATTGAAAGAGGACATTAATATGAGGACAATTAAAACCATTATCAAAACCATAGTCTCACTAGCACAAAACGACGTAGAAACAATAAAAAGAGAAATACAAAACATATTAAAAAGTATTTACGTTATCTGGTAATGCCAAGTCTGGGTATACACTTGAAATTGTAAACTATTGAATTGGAGAATGAAATGAGTTTATTGAATCTATTTGAAAGCAATATAGCGTACTCCTGTAAGTTGACCTATGAGAATATAAAAGATCACACTGTTTCACTTGGTAAAGGCACTTGCCCCGATGGTTGCTTTGGTGAGCGTGCTAGTGTGGAGTTTTTATTTCATGCCGAGTCTGGGTATACTTGGATACTAACTGAGTGTGGTTTCTTTCGGAGTCTTTTGCCTTGTGCAGCAAGCGCAGAAGAAGCATCCTGGTTATTGATAACTCACCCCTCAGCGAAGAGAATATATAAAGTTACTATGCCCCACTGGACATTAGATGGTTATGGTTGTTAGTTGATAGGGCGCAAGGTGCTTACCCCTGTAGGCGCTTTGCCTGTGTCAACTATATAAATGGAGGATAAAATGATTAAGCTTAATAAGGTACAGTCTAGGAAGTTGCAATTCATAAAATCGGCAACAAGCAAAGACAATTCCAGGCCAGCACTACAAACAGTCAACGTTAATGGCCAAGTAGCCGGCTGTGATGGATTCAGGCTCCATATTGTAGAATCCATCTCCCCTGAGTTTGACCATCTACAAGGTATGGTTGAAACTGGCAAGGTGCGGGCAGGCGAAAACATCCTTGATACGTCGATGTATGAATATGCTACCTACCCAGAGTATAAGCAAGGATGCCCAACGGGCGATTCTGGTAATATTATAGCGATGGACCCTGCCTTCCTATTGGATATCTGCAAGTATGCCGACAAGGGATCAACATTATATATTAGGCAATCTCAGCCAAGTATGCCTATTGTAATCAAGGGTACAATCCAGGATGATGACTTTTATGCAGTGGTTATGCCCAAGCTGGCAAATAAAGATGGCTTCGATAATAAATTCCAACCCGTGGAATACGATAAGCCACAAGAATAACTAAACGCACTACGGTCCCCATTGCCCCTACTTGTTAGGGGCTTTTTTTATCCCATCTGTTGTAATTACATAAGATTATATACGGTTCCGGTACAGTGTCGGATGCCAGTTTGTTTTATGTGTAGTAAATACCAAGTTCATGGTATTACCGGATCACAAAACGAAAATAAGGAGTTGTACTATTTTTATTAGTGTATGAGTGTATCAATCCAGAAAAGTCAGAACAGGCGTTCGACTTAAACATGCTGAGATGTTGTATAATAGGAGTAACTAGACAAATGGAGGTAGAGATGAATCACACACAAAGAGAAAAAGATAGAGCTGAGAAAAAAGTAGAAATTGCCATTGATAAAATGATTGACCTGAAAGATATGGGGTTTGGAGATAGTAGCACAGAGAATATACTAGACCAACTCAACCGCCTTTGCAATAAGATACGATCTAGTTGATAGATGCTCTAGGGGGTTGCATGTGTCAATTAGTGAAAGGATGAATGATGACCTGGATACTCTCACACCCCACTGAGTTTGTAAATATCGTTATGGGTATCATTGTGTACCTTGTAGTAGGTAGACCGATTATTAAACTATTTTGGAATGTGTTTAACTAACTTCCGATACAGTGTCGGAAATAGGAGAATTAAATGACTAAACTAAGAGTAACGTATAAGCAGGTGATGGGTTGGAAACCGTGCGAAGATAATTATCCCGCACAGAGAGTTAAAAAGTTATTCGGTCGCAAGAAATATCTGATGGCTATAGATATTCTGAAATTAGATATTCCGGCAGAAGATAAATTATGGACAGTATTACGGCCTGAATTAATATCTGAAAATGATTTACACGAGTTATCGTGTAGATACGCAGAAAGTGTATTGTATATCTACGAAAATGAATATCCTAATGATGACCGTCCCAGGAAAGCCATTCAAGCAAAACGTGCCTGGCTGCGAGGGGAATTGTCGGACGATGAATTAAAGAATGCTGAGGCTGCTGCGAGTAATGCTGCGAGTAGTGCTGCGAGTGCCGCGAGTGCCGCGAGTGCTGCGTGGAGTGTTGCGGAGAGTGCGTGGAGTGCCGCGAGTGCTGCGTGGAGTGCTGAGTGGAGGACTGCGGAGAGTGCTGCTGCGAGTAGTGCTGCGTGGAGTGCTGCGAATAGTGCGAGGAGTGCTGGGCGAGAGAAACAGGTAGAAATAACACTAGCTTATTTGGAAGAAATGATATGAACGCAAACAAACAAATCATCCACACATCGGAACGAGAGGAGCAAGACATGAAGAACGGATATGATCGTTACTTGGATTTTCAGTTTAGAATGACGGGAGATTTTTTCACCCATCTATTTCAAGCAATTTCCAGGGCAGATTCCAACAATACAGAAAAGTTGCGACTGGCTTTCCCTGAAGAGGTAGACGCTTATTTGACATGGGCACGAGAGGGATCAGAATTCCTTTTAGAAAAATGTTCACCAAATAGCCCCCTATTAAAAGAAATAGAGGAAGGGACAAAAGCGTTATGACTGACAAGAAAATCATCTGCGTATTCACCGCTGACGGAAAACTAAAACATATCGATAAGAATTATGAGCTTAAGGTTATTGATATGGATAAGTTGCACCATTGGATATGTCCGGCGTGCAAGCAAGCTCTAGGCTATGAATACTATAACAGTCTAACTAACTCGTTTTGTTCTCATTGTAAAATAGACTGGAACCTGTTTACCTCCTACGAAGATTACATTGATAAGATATTGAAGCCGGAGTTGTCAGATGTGGAAATAAATAAAGCGTACCACTGGTATTGCCCTAACGGACACAATAACTTCCGAATAGGTTTTATTAAAGACACTGTTACTTGCCACAAATGTAATGAAATATTTAACGTAAAATAAGTACCCAAATTCAGTAGAATAACAAAGGAGTATAACGATGCTTATTTACAAACTTACAGATCAGAATTTGAGAACACATAACGGCTTTCAATACAAAAAGAATAGATGGATCACCGCTCCCAACCACGACCCCGATAAAAGTCTATGTAGTGACGGCTGGCTTCACGCTTATGAACACCCACTAATCGCTGTCTTTATGAATCCTGTTCATGCCCGAATTAAAAATCCAAAACTATTTGAGTGTAAATGGAAGGGGAACCACAAAAAATACGGTCAACTAAAGTTGGGCGTAGAGTCTACTATACTCAAAAAAGAGATTGGGTTACCCACATTTACCCCCGATGAGCTAGTGACAATTGCTATAAATTGCGCACTACTCGTTTATGACAACCAATATTTTGTGGACTGGACCAACAACTGGCTGTCCGGTACAGATAGATCGGCGAGTAACGCTGCGAGGAGTGCGAGTAACGCTGCGAGGAGTGTTGCATGGGCTGCGAGGAGTGCTGCATGGGCTGCGGAGAGTGCTGCTGCGACGAATTCTGCGGAGAGTGCTGCTGCGAGTAGTGCTGCGGAGAGGGTTGCGTGGAGTGCTGCGTGGAGTGCTGCGAGGACTGCGTGGAGTGCTGATTTCCCCCTGCTAGACATTATCAAAAATGCGATAGGAGATAAGTGATGCTTACCCAACCAAGTTACAACCCCCACGCTAAACGTCAAGACGCTCTACTCAATGCACATAAACGTTTTTTAGCTATGGAATACCCCACTGAATACTATAACAATATAGTGATCCCGCAACTTAATGAGTTGTTAGACGAATACGATAGCCTAGCTGCTGCCGCTAACGAATGGAGGATGACATGACCTGCGAAAGTTGTCAAGGATATGTACCACAAGAAACTATTAGATTGCAAAAAGATGTGAAAGAACTTGAGAATAAAGTTAAAGAGCAGGAGGTTAGGTTCCTTAATCTCATACAAGCTCTCGACATATGTCCAGAGTGTTACCATAAACTAGAGTACGAAATACCGTATAGCGTACAGCCGGTCGAATTCTGTTGCACTAACTGTGACTGGACAGGAGAATAAAATGAACGAATGGATTGATGTAAATGATAGGTTGCCCCCTAAAAGCAAAGATACAAAATACAGAATTAAAAGCGTGATGGTTATTTTTTATAATCACAAACCATGGAATGATAGTTATTTACCTGTCACCATAGGGTTTTATGATTTTGACGAGGAGGTTTGGAGAGAGACTAACTATGAAATTGTGAACGCATCTCACTGGATGAAATTACCCGAACCTCCAGACACTGTGTCGGAAACAGGAGATAATAATGAATAGATTCAAATTAGTAGATGGCGTAGTAGGACTCAATAAACCCTTCCCCGATAACATAACGGATAAAGAGGCACTAAAGTTGTCCCTAGAGAAGTGGTATTTTATTAGGGATATGAAGAAGAAACGAAAGTATGTGCGTGCTGACGGCAGTAATACTTGTGCGCTATGTTTTATTCATCCAGGTTGTTGCGCATGTCCAATCTATAAAAAAACACAGGAAACCCGTTGCGATGGAACGCCATACAGCGACCTTTTGGGAGACCGCAACGAAGACGGCTCATTCAAAACGAAACACATCAAAGCTGAGATAAAATTCCTAGAGGGGTTGTATGAAACTGATAGTTAACACTGATTTATTCTTTAGGCTTTATGGATACAAAACAAGATAACTCAATCTAGGGGGAATTTACTTCTATTCTAGGAAATCTACCAGAACGCCTTCGCAATTCGTATATCCCCTCTGTTAGCTGCCGTGCTGCCCCACGCTCAAAATTACACTTATTACAAGATAACACAGTAGCCTCCACCCCAGGCTCTGTTTTCCCCTTCATCCAATCAAATCGAGTATACAAATGATCTACGGTCGCCGCATTATCAGGTATCCTTGCGTGTCTCTTTGGTTTCCATACAATCGTTTCTATCCCACACCAATGACAAAAGGGACTTCTACTAAACAACTTCAACTTCCTCTTACGCATTCTTCTCATATTCACACCTTCGCCAACGTCTTAATGCAGCAGTGCTTCGATTATCTCTCCACGCCCGTATCCGCAACTTATCACCAACTACTGTATACCTAAATCTATGAACCAAATTACAATCACAACAAGCTATCTTATAGTCATCTTTGCGCCAATCCAAATCAACCTTCTGCCCTGCTTGTATTTGTGGGTATTTTTTACTCATACTTACACCTTCACTAACTCTTGCAACGCATCTTCCTGAATAATGTCATCCTTAGATCGTTCCCACTCTTCCACCTGCTTAATAAATTCCTTTGCAGCCGTCCGTATATCTTCCGGAGGGTCCAGCGAGCCTAGCAACTTCTCGGCATTTTTTACCATCCGCTGTGCGAAGATAAGGAACGCATACTCTGGAATGTCTTGGTGTTCAATGGTGATAGCGTATTCTAGGTCTCGGACGGTATAACCAAAAATGGACGCTTCTGTCAGATAATTAAATTTATCACTAGTTCCCATCAAATATTTATTGGAAAGTCTACCTATTCTTACAAAGTGCGAAATGGATAAATCCCGCCTGGCGGTATGCAGCATCTTCCGATACGTATCGGAACCGGTACTCTTCCAGCCACACCACTCCCGCAACTCCACGTACAGATCACCAGCGATCCGCAAATTCTCGATAACGTCTACTGACCTGGACAACTTCTTAGCTAGGTATTGAGTACCGGCCCCGTCAATACGTCTAGCGGCTAGGGCAGCAACCCACCTGTTGCTATCACCGGCTCTCATGGATGTAATAACTCTGTTTATGTTTTTATCGTTCAATCACTACCTCCTACCACATACTTATTGGTTAGCCTCAAAAAATGCCTTTGCAAATCCAGGGGGAGTAATTGCTCTTAATATTTTATCTTTCCTTCCCTTTATCTTATATTCACGAGGAATATTCCCATGATATTTTTGGAGTTCAGTTGTTCCTAGTTTGCTAATATTTATTTTATCTGGCATTACGGGACTCTTTACAGGATTACAAAACCATCCCCAAAGATTTGTACTTTTTTTATACGGGTCTCCAAATTCGTATGGATGGAAAACAAATGCCGATAATCCTAAAAAATATTTTAACATTCCGTTAGAGTTTTCTATTGCCCAAAACTTTAGCGGGGTTCTTTTCGATATTGTTGTTTTTATATTATATTGAGATTCCCATATGATTTCTAAACAACGAGATACCACCCTCATCGCCCCCCTCAAATCTCTAGGTGTTGAAGGCGTTAATCTGGCATACGAAAACATATCACACGGCGGGGCAGCTAATATTCCGTAGGGCTGGCAATCTAATATGTACTCATGCACATCATGCTCAGGCAGGGTAATTACCCTTACGTCATAACCAGCATCTTTATACGGCTTAGACCACGCCCCTGTCCCACCGCACAAATCGAGGATTATCTTACCCATGTTCCACCACATATTCAAGTATTGGCCTCAACGCTTCGAGGCGGGTTGTGCTTTCTGTCGCTACTAGCAATTCATTATCCCTAAACAAAAAATAACGATACCCACAGTAAAAATCACCAGCCATTTTTATCTTATACCCAACCCCACTTTTAAGAATTACATCCACCACCATATCGGCGTGGACGGGGTCTACGCCTGGTTGCCAGTCAATAAGCCAACACCCCTCGTCATAATACTCATAACAATTATTACCGTTTGGATATTTACTTACTTTTACCTCATACCCCATATACTCAGCCAGCTTCCTGTTCAGTTCTTGGTCATTCATTTAAGTCCTCCCACTTAGGATTCATTAATTCATCTATAATAAACAAGTGGTCTGCTATTTTTTTTTCTATGATGTCAATATTCATTTCCTTATCGGCTACCATATGTATTAGGATTGCATCTAGTAGATTGTGTAAATTTCCAAACTCTTTTATCGTTTTCCGTAGATATACTTTCAAAAGTTTATTTTCTCTTATTAATTCACCTTTTCTCATATCACTTCTCCTCTTCCGATACTGTGTCGGATTCATATTTCACCATTACTTGATACCATAAACCCTGCTCACAAAAAACTCCCCCCAACGGCTGCCACGCATGGAGGATAAGAGTAACTCTCTTTTCCATATCACCCAAAAACTCCTCTCCCATAACCATATAATCAACTATCTTATTCATAACTTCTCCTTTGGAGCATCAGCTAATGTACACCAACTGGGTATAGTATGCAGCGCGGGGACTACTTTATATTCCCGATCGCAATAATTCATTATATTGTGTAGACAGTCTGCACACCTAAAGATATACTCTACTACCAAATAAGGCTCATCCATACTCATATCGTAATTAACAGTTTCTTGTATTTTTCCGATCATAACTCCTCCTTTAACAAATAGGCCACTCATCCCTATCAATCCAATCTAATATCTCAAATACTTCCTCAATACATTTTACCACATTA
>Ga0222665_1000323_pt1 | contig 31080 bp, 19 predicted proteins | sample AntAcemetagen653_FD_179853 | JGI IMG/M metagenome (GOLD analysis project Ga0222665, IMG submission 179853) | Saline water microbial communities from Ace Lake, Antarctica - #653 | ecosystem: Environmental > Aquatic > Non-marine Saline and Alkaline > Saline | place: Antarctica: Ace Lake...
GAACGATCATAAAAGGAATATCACCCTCACTCAAATTTTCAAAAACAACTGTGAATTTTTCTTTGTTAATATTTTTTTCAATCACAACTTTTAATTCTTCTTTTTGTTTTTCATCGAGTTTTGAAACCTGATTATCCTCTTTTTTAACCAAATTGTCAATTGTATCGGAGTCAACACGTTTGAAAGTGGAATCAGAAAATTTTTGCTCTATTGTGTTTATAAAATGATTGTCCAATACTCCGTCCATGATTAAAATATCGTAACCTCTTTCTTTAGCTGCTTCGATATAACTATGTTGACTGTCAACATCATTAGTATAAAGATAAACCAATTTCTTGTCTTTATCCTTTTGAGTTTTTTCTACGTGTTCTTTGTATTCTTTCAGGGTAAAATATTTGCCTTCGATATTTTTCAACAAACAGAATTTTTCGGCTCTTTCGTAGAATTTTTCATCCGAGATTATTCCGTATTCAATAAAAACTTTTATATCATCCCATTTTTTCTCGAAAGTTTCTCTATCGTTTTTATATAGTTCTTCTAATTTATCAGCAACTTTTCGTGTGATATAGTTTGAGATTTTTTTAACGTTTGAATCGCTTTGAAGATATGACCGCGAAACATTCAACGGAATATCCGGTGAATCAATGACTCCATGAAGCAAAGTTAGAAAATCAGGTACAATACCTTCAACCTGATCAGTAATAAAAACCTGATTGCTATATAATTGTATCTTATCTTTTTGAACTTCAAGATTCTTTTTAACTTTAGGGAAATATAAGATTCCGGTTAAATTAAAAGGATAATCAACATTCAGATGAATATGGAAAAGTGGCTCTTCGAAAGAAAAAGGGTATAATTCTCTATAGAAATTTTTATATTCCTCCTCAGTGCAATCGGCCGGTTTCTTTTTCCATAATGGATGTATGTTATTAATAATTCTTGGTTTTACAACTTCAATTTGTTTGTCGTTACCATCTTTATCTTTTTCGCCTTCAACTTTTTCCCAAACTTTTTCGGTCTCAAATTGAATGGGTACAGGTAAGAATTTGCTATATTTTTTCAATAGCTCAAGAATCCTATTCTCTTCAAGAAATTCTTTTGAATCACTATCAATATGTAAAATAATTTCTGTCCCTCTGTCAGTTTTGTCAATATCCGTTAAAGTATATTCTGTACTCCCATCACATACCCAATTAACGGCTTTTGTGGAACCGCCTTTTTTATATGTTTTTGTCAAAACTTCCACCTTGTCCGAAACCATGAATGACGAATAAAATCCCAAGCCAAACTGACCTATTATAGCGTTACGGTCGGCTTCAGTTTTGGTTTTAAATTTTTTAACAAAATCTTCAGCACTCGAAAAAGCAATTTCATTGATGTATTTATTCACTTCTTCGGCTGTCATCCCGATTCCTCTATCTTTAACGGTGATAGTTTTTTTCTTTTTATCGACGCTAACATGAATCGTTAAATCGCCAAGATCACCCGTAAACTTTCCCAATGAAGCTAAAGTCTTCAGCTTCTGAGTTGCATCTACTGCGTTTGAGATAATTTCTCTTAAAAATATATCATGATCTGAGTATAAAAACTTTTTTATAATCGGAAAAATATTTTCCGTTTGTACATTAATTTTTCCTTTTTGCATCTTTTAAAATATTTTAGATTTTTCAAGCACATTATCAAAGCTTATGCCAATAAAAATTAACTGACAAATTGACGGCTTTAAGAGTGAATGAGTGAATGCTTGAATGACTGAATTATTGAATGATAAAATGCGAGAATAAAAATTATAACTGCTTTGATAAACTTTTTTATTTATATCTTCGTTTTATGAAATCGAAAGAATATCTATGCTTAATAAAGTAATTTATATATTATTGTTTCTCATTGTTTTCTTTACAGCTTTTAATTCAAAAGCTGAAAATAATGATTCCATTGATGTTCAAATTGATTCATCTGATGTTTGTTATTTTTATTCAAAACTTGATACTTCTGCTTTTACGGAATTACATCACATCGATACTTCTTTGATTGATTTTCAGGAAAAAGATAAAATCGAAATAGATGATAATTTTGTTTCAGGTCTCGGAAATATTGGTTTAGCCTCAGAAAACATTGCTTTCAAAATTAATACTGATCTTGGTTTTAAATTCGGAAATGATGCCTTCGATAATTATTTTTTGACTGATAGTAAGATTAAATATTATAAATTATACATTCCTTATACCGAATTGTTCTATGAAATGGGAAAAAGGAAGGAACAATATTTTACAGGTACTCATAGCCAAAATCTGGTAAAATATTTCAATTTAGGCTTATTTTTTAGGTTTATACATTCTCCCGGATTATATGCTCATCAAAAATCAGATGATAAAAGTTTTGATATTAATTCAAGGTTTCAATCGAAGAATGAAAGATATGGTGCAATAGTTAATTATATTCATAATAAAATTAATGTTGAAGAAAATGGCGGAATAAAATATGATTCTTCGTTTGTAGATAATATTGAAACTGATAGAAGGTTAATAAAAGTAAATTTAGAAGATGCCGAGAATCAAATCAAACAATCAGAGTTAATTATACATCAATATTTTTATTTATCAAACAACACAAATAAGAAAAATGACTCTATAAAAAACACAAAAAAAAGGAAGCTGTTTTCATTTGGTAAATTATCTTATACATTCAAATATAAACGAAAATCTTATTTATATACTGAGGATTCTCCTTTAAATGATTTTTATCAAAAATATGATATTGTACTCGATTCAAGTTTAACTTATGATTCGGTTGGAGTAACTAAAATTGAGAATCAAATAATTTGGTCGAATGAGAATTTGAGAAACCTTAGCCTATACAAACCTTTTAATATTTATTTCGGATTGAGACATGTAAATCTTAGTTTATGGTCGGAAAACGAACAAAAAAAGTATAATCAGATAATTTCATTTGGTAATGTTTCATTCCTGCTTCTTAAAAGATTCAGGTTAAGTACAGGTATGAATTATGCAATCGGAGGTTATAATGATGGAGATTTTTCATGGAAAGCTAAACTTGACAAAATATTTTGGAAGGAAAAGAAGCAAATCGGCACTTTGTCGTTTGCATTGAATTATGTTTTGAAAGAACCCGGATGGTTTTATGAACATTATTATTCAAATCATTTTCGTTGGGACAATAATTTTAACAAACATGCATTTGGCTCTTTTGAGGCTTCTTTCAAAAAAAGAAATTTAAAAGCCGGTGTGATTTTTTATAATCTAAAAAATTATGTTTATCTTGATACAATTGCAAGGCCTGTTCAATTTGAAAAATCATTTAATGTTTTGAAGGCCTATTTGACCAAATCCTTTTTCCTTGGTAACTTTTATATAAAAAATTCTTTAGTGTTTCAAAATGTTTCAAATGAAAATATCTTAAGACTACCGAAAATTATTCTTAATGCAAGCTTCTCATATAATTTAAAGTTATTTAAGGGAGCAGCTTACATTCAACCCGGGATTGACGTATTTTATAATACCGAATATTATGCTGATGAATATATGCCTGCCACAAGAAGTTTTTATATGCAAAATCAGTACAAAACCGGAAATTATTTTTATGCCGATGCATTTATTAATGTTAAAATTCAACGCACGAGATTTTTCTTAAAATATATGCATTTTAATTCTCATTTCTCAGGCCATGATTACTTTATGGTTCCTCATTATCCGATGCGTGATGCAGAAATAAAATTTGGTTTATCATGGATTTTTTATGATTAATTTCAGAACTCAATCATCAGTCCGTTTCTCCATCCTTCCATTTCACAAACAAACTTTCACCAACGAATTCTCAAAATGTTTTTTTAAATATTCTAATTGATTGTAATAAAATTTTCTATTTTCGCAAAAAAGAATAAATTTGTATTTATTTTAATTTTATAAAAATATGACAAACAGGTCTTCAAGGTTTTTTTCAACATCAATCACAAAGGATCAGGCAAAAGATAGTGGAATGGCTATTATGCTGATACTTATGATAATCGGACTTTATACAAAAAATGATCTATTTTATAAATTAGCATTTCCCGTATTATTAATGAATATGATATACCCGATGTTTTTTTATCCGTTTGCCATTTTTTGGTTCGGATTTGCAAATATGCTGGGTACAATTATGTCAAAAATATTGCTTTCAGTTGTTTTTTTCGTAATTGTTATGCCGATTGCTCTACTCAGGCGATTGCTTGGGAAGGACACTTTATTATTAAAAGAATTTAAAAAAAGTAATGAATCGGTAATGAAAACACGCAACCAAACTTATGTTGCTGCCGATTTGGAAAAACCATTTTAAAAAATATTTCACATGGAATTTTTAAGAGATTTATGGGCATTTTTGAAAGTGCGTAAGAAATTCTGGCTTTTGCCCCTAATAATTGTTTTATTAATATTCGGAGTATTAATAGTATTAACAAGCGGCTCAGCCATTGCACCTTTTATTTATACTTTATTTTAAGGAGTGAATGAGTGAATGAAAGAATGAGAGATTGATTGATGATTGATCGAGAGAATGATTCAAGCATTCACACATTTACTCATTCTATCATTTCTATAAAGAAAACACTAACCATTAAATTTACAAAAATGCCAGAAGCAATCTTAGGAATATCAGCTTATTATCACGATAGTGCGGCAGCAATTATTGTTGATGGAGAAATAATTGCAGCAGCTCATGAAGAGCGTTTTACAAGAAAAAAACAGGATTATTCTTTTCCAATCAATGCAGCAAAATATGTTCTTGAAGAAGCCGGAATTGAATACGGTGACTTGCTTGCAATAGCTTTTTACGATAAACCATTGATAAAATTTGAGCGGCTTCTTGAAACATATCATGCCTTTGCACCAAAAGGCTTAAGAAGTTTTCTTTCAGCTATTCCGGTGTGGATAAAGGAAAAGCTTTTTATGAAAAAAATGCTGAGAGATGAGTTAAAAAAACTCGGTAAAGGAAATATACCTATTCTATTTCCCGAACATCATTTATCTCATGCTGCCAGTGCTTTCTATCCTTCACCCTTTGAGGATGCCGCCATACTAACTATTGATGGAGTCGGTGAATGGGCTACCTCGACAATTTGCCATGGAAAAGGAAATAAAATTGAGATAAAAAAAGAACTTGATTTCCCACATTCAATAGGTTTATTATATTCTTCTTTTACCTATTATACGGGATTTAAAGTAAATAGCGGTGAGTATAAACTTATGGGATTAGCTCCTTACGGAAATCCCGGTTCCGATCAACTTCAAGAATATAAAGAAAAAATACTGAGTGAACTCGTTGATATTCGTGAAGACGGTTCAATACTTCTAAACATGAAGTATTTCAATTTTGCTACCGGCTTGAAAATGTCGAACGATAAAAAATGGACAAAATTATTTGGTATTCCACCGAGGACGGAAGAATCAAAATTAACTCAGGATTACATGAATATGGCTTTGGCTATTCAGCAAATTACTGAGGATGTTGTAATTAAATTAGCCAAAACCGCAAAAGAACTTACCGGCAGCAAAAATCTTGTTATGGCCGGAGGCGTTGCTTTAAACAGCGTTGCAAACGGAAAATTATTGGCAAGTGGTATTTTTGAAGATCTATGGATTCAGCCTGCTGCCGGAGATGCCGGCGGGGCACTTGGTGCGGCTTATGCCGGTTGGTATATCTGGAAAGGCAAAGAACGCAAGGTTAACTCATCACCCGATTCGATGAAAGGAGCATATCTCGGTCCTGAATTTGGTGATAACGATATTAAGAAAGTGATTAGAAAATATAACGCAAAATATCAATATTTTGAGGATTTCGATGAACTCACCAAAGTTGTTGCAAGGCATATTGACGAAGGAAAAGTAATAGGATGGTTCCAGGGAAGGATGGAGTACGGCCCGCGTGCTCTCGGAAATCGTAGTATTCTCGGTGATGCCCGAAGCCCGGAAATGCAGAAAAAAATGAACCTGAAAATTAAATATCGTGAAGGATTCAGGCCATTTGCCCCCACTGTTCTCGAAGAAGACATTCAAAAATATTTCGTTTTGGATAAACCGTCACCATATATGTTATTGGTAATTCCCGTAAAAGAGGATAGGTGTAATCCTACTCCCGAAGGATATAATAATTTGGAATTATACGATCGTCTATATCATGTACGCTCGGATGTTCCGGCAATTACACATATTGATTTCTCGGCTCGAATTCAAAGTGTTAAACGCGAAACCAACCCAAGATACTGGCAAGTTATTAATGAATTTAAAAAATTGACCGGTTACGGTGTGATCGTTAATACAAGTTTTAATGTCAGGGGTGAACCCATCGTTTGCACTCCCGACGATGGTTTCCGTTGCTTTATGCGTACTGAAATGGATTATCTTGTTTTGGGTAATTATCTGTTCGATAAAACTCAACAGCAAGAGCTTCTTCACGATTCTAACTGGAAAGAAGAGTTTAAGTTGGATTAAAATATCTTTCAACTGTTTATATTCTTGTAGTTGTTGCATTTTTAGTTTATCATATTTTACTAAATCCAGAAATGGAAATCCATCCATACGGACTTGTTTCACTTCGTACGGACAAGTTAAGAAATTAGAAATTGGGATTTCTTCCTAATTTCCTCCAGAGAACTCTGGAATAATTTCCAGTTTCATTATATAATCATTCTCCTGTGTGTCGAAAATTTCTCGTCATGTTTGTTTCTTCTCATCAATTCGGATAAATTCTTTTGCAACGAATAATTATGATTAATTTCCCATAGATATTGCAGATTTAGACAGAAATAAATTGTAGGATTTGTTACAAAATATCAATTTATATTTGGGTTTTCCAACCCCTTCAGGGATTTGAAACCCAACGCTCAGGTTTCAAATCCCCGAAGGGGTTGGAAACCTTATGCTTGAAGATGTTCATAAGAACAAAAGCTTATCTCAGGCGATATATGATGAAGCTCTGTATATTGTTTCTCAAAAACAGAATTGAAAACAAATTATATTTTTTTTTATTTTATCCCTCTTTGCTTTTTAATTTCCTCATAAGCTGCATTTAGTTTTTGGAATTTCTCTTTGGCTGCTGTTTTAATATCTTCGCCAAGATGAGCTACTTTGTCGGGGTGATATTTTACAGCCATTTTATGGTAAGCTTTTTTGACTTCATCATCGGTTGATTCGGGAGTGGCTTCGAGGATTTTGTAGGCACTATCAATGTCTTTAACAAACATTGCTTTAATCGAAACATAATCATTATTACTAATTCCAAGATATGAACTGATTGAGTCAATCATTTCAACTTCTCGTGAGTGAAATTGCCCGTCGGCAGATGAGATTCCAAACAAAAAATGAAGCAATTGCAATCGTGCCGGGTAGTCCATATATTGCTTGATTTGCAAACTGACATCCTGGGCATTAATTTCTTGTTTCAGGATTTCTTTTAGTAATTTAATTTTTTGTTGTGCTTCGTAGGCTCCGAATTGGCGAATAAAAAATTGTTTTACATATTCTAATTCCGATCGCATTATTAGGCCATCGGCTTTCATAATTGCAGCGGAGAGAATTAATAAACTTATACTGAAATCACCTGATTGGGTAGGTTTAGATTCATATTTTCCTGTTTGCATTCCATCGTACATCGAGCCGAAAGCAAAGCCCATAATCGCTCCAATCGGTCCTCCGAAAGCCCATCCAAGTCCGCCGCCTATCCATTTTCCATAAGATTTCTTTGGCTGTGGTTGAGTCGTATTTGGCTCATTTGCACTATTTGATGCTTCGTAGGGGTGTTTTTTTTGCTTTTTAATAAAATTCATTGTTAGATAAACAATGATACCAATTACGAAGATAATTATTAAGTATGTCATGATTTTTTATGGTTATTTTTTATATTATCTAAGGTTTTAAAAATCAATGTAAAAATAATAAAAAAAATGCCATTGCAACTTAAGACGAGCAAATTCACCATTTTATTTTTGAATTAGTTGATTTTACACAACTTAGCTTTGCCTCAATAATGTTGCAATGACATCAATAATTAGATAATACCTCTTCCCAGTATTAAATAATTAAGAAATATTTTCACTCACCGGTAAACCGTATTCTTCAATCATTTTAATGTCCATTGTTTCAAGATGATCGAGAATTGGATTATAAATTTCAGGAATTACCGGAATATGAACACCGGTTGTTTTGATCTTTCCTTCCAGCAGCATTTCAACGGCACAAGCAGCAGGCAAAGCTACGGTTCTGGCAATTGAAGTATCGGTTTTTAATGTACCAAAATCGAGCATTCTTGATTTAATTATTTCTTGTTTTCCGTCAGGATATTCGGCCAAAAAAGTATGTTGCATAACAACCATATCGCGTTCACCTTCGACTATCATCATTTTTTCGATCATAATATCGGAAACGATTTCAAATGCTGAATCTTCTTTTCTGTTCATCGGTTCTGAAGAGAATAAACCGAGCCATTCCAAAGCAATTATAGGATTAGAATCTAATGCAATATTTAATTTCTCGGCTACTTTTTTCTTGATGTCATCTGAATTACCGGCGTCTATCATTTTTGCCATAAAATCGGCATAAGTCATTCCTTCAACATTAAATTTATCATACGATAATAAATTAATTGCTTTGAAGGCATCAATAATTTCGCACCATTTATCGTATCGGAATGTTCCGCGGAATATTGTTTCGGTCTCCGGAATACCGTAAAGATCGGTATATGGTAATGAATCCCTATTCGGGTAAACTTCTAATTCTCCTACTCCTGGAAAATTTAATCCTATTGGATTTTTAAACAGGTCTTCGGTAGGAATATAATGTACTTTTCCATGACGCAAATAATTTCCATCATTATTTCCGGCCATAACAACTCCTTTTGGGGCCCATGAAAACTTATAAGCGAAAGGATTTTTCTCAACTTCGGGAGCTACCAAAGCACCGCAGAAAGAATAAAATTCTTTTATTTTTCCGTTTTTATTATGAACATTGTCAATAATTCGCATTGCCGACATATGATCAATTCCCGGATCAAGTCCGATTTCATTTAAAATAAGAATACCTGCATTCTTTGCTTCTTCGTCTAAAGCTTTCATTTCAGGTTTTACATAAGATGTAGTTACCATATTCTTTTTATGTTTGATGCATTTTTTTGCAACCATAACATGATAAGCATAAGGTAATAAACTAACAGAAAGATCATGGTCTTTTACAAGTTGATCTAAGGTTTCTTCATCGTCAACTGTCCATTTTAAGGCGGTTCCATTTGGATGTCCGTCGATCATTTTCTCTGCCTTTGACTCTGTTCGGGTTGCAACTGTTACAGCATATCCTTGTTTTAAAAGATACTGAACTATTGGTTTTACAACCATTCCTGCACCAAGAATTAATACTTTTTTCATATTTCTATAACTTTTTTAATTTGTTTCTAACCGAAATTTTTTTAATTAAAACTTCTTAATTTTCTTATTAATAATTACTTTGTTTTTATTCTTTGATTCTTTTTTAATTTTTCAAATTAGCCTAATGAAACGAATCCTATTGGCAAGTTATTATTTCAAATATTCAGAAATATACTCATAATCGGGTGTTAGTTTTCCTTTATGAAGAATGAGTGCTTTTTTTATCTGGTTTGGAAGATTGAGTGATTCAAAAGGAACATTATAATCGGCAGTAACTATGTCTTTTACATATTTTAGCATTGCGTCGCCAAAGGAAATTGATGACTCGCGAGGCAATTCACTCGGAAGAATATCAACAGGCATAATTAATAAACCTTCGCCCTTTGAACCCATTTCATAAGTATCGGTTTTCGGATTATAAACAAAAATCGGATCTTCAATTTCAGTTCCCTTGTGGGTGCATTCAATTGAACCGTTAGGATCGCAAGTAACATCGCCAATTACAGTTAGCTTGGGATCATTACTTTTAAATAATTTTTTTAAATATTTTTTTGTTACAATTCTCGGATATTTTTCATCCCAATACATGCAATTCATTAAAATAGTCAGGTGAGGAATGTATTTTTCAAATTGACTTTTATATTTTTCAGGATGTTGAAAATAATCCTGCAATTCGAATTCCTGATTTTCATCAATAGGTTCAGAAAGATCTTCTTCTTTAAAAATTATTTTATATAAAACATTGTTCGGTAGATTTTTATTTTCTTTTAATTCGAGAAGTTCAGCAGGTGAAACTTCCTTTATCGGCAAAAGATGTGAAATTTCCTGAGCACCGATTGAAACGTTACCGTATCCTGTTATTCCAATTGTGAGTGGGCACAATTCATTCGGTAAACCTTTTTCGGCAATTTCAAAACCAACTTCAGAAATATCTTTTTTTGCTTCATCAAGCGAATTGTATTTATGCGATTGTTTTAGTTTCAAAAATGGAGTTTCATATCCGAATTCTTTTAACCTTAATCCTAAGGACCAAAATGAATTAATCATTCCGGCTAAACCGGCATATTTTCCAAAAAATATTAGTCGTTTTCCTTCTTTGTTTTCAATTTTTTCGTAATCAATTAAATTACACTCCATTTCCATCATTTTTTTCAACATAGGCATATTATATTCCTGCCCTTTAATTACATGCGAAAAAAAGATGTATGTTTTTCCTTTTTCGAAAAATGAAATCGGCATTTCTTTAACACCAAAAATAACCGGAGCTGGCGTAAGTTCATTAACAACTTTTGCTCCCGCATTCTCAAATTCATTATCAGTGAAAATTCTTTTTGGTGAAGTTTCTACCAAAAACTTCAAATTATGATCTTTTATAATTTTTTTAACATGTTTTGGGGAAATTGCAACACGTCTTTCCATTTTATATTTATCCTCATGTCGGATACCAATTGTCTTATTCATATGCTAATAGATATTTTATTTTTATATAATTTCAAGTGCGAAATTAAATAATTTTAAATCACAATTATCATTGAAGGAATTTATTTTTTCTTCTATTATTTTTTTTACTCTTCAATTTTTATTATCGACTCTTTGGAGAAAGTCCCACTTTTAAGTTCATTGCCTTCAAACCATTGACAGATAATATCGCCATCTTTAAAACCTTTCATCATTTTTATATAATCGTCAACCATTTGAAATGAGACTTCGTGTTCAACTCCAATAAATCTTTGGATGGTCATTTTCGGGCCACCTGTTTTTAATTGCACTATATCGCCTGTTTTTAATTTTTCCATTTGTTTTTTTTTAAATAAAATTTCTTAAACAAATATATTAATAATTTAGTTTCTGATATTATTTTTGACTTTATTTTGGCTAAATAATATTTTGATGTGCTGGAGAAATTTTTATTTGTACAATGCACTTTCTTGTAATACTAAAAAGGAGTGAGTATTTAATTGCTAAACCATTTCAGAATCGTGAAATATATTACACAATATTAAACCACGAAGTGGTAAAACGTAAATAGCCACAGGTAAAATCTGTGGTTAAAAAGATGAAATCCATAATCCAATTCCACATTTTATGTATAACTGATCTTCATCATGTTTGTGCGTCCTTTTTCACCGAGGGGAAAGCTCCCGATGTGAACTACAATATCATCGGGTTCAATTTCATTTGCATTTTTCAAAACTTCTAACGAATAATCAATTGCTTCTGAAATATCGAAATCTTTGTTGAAATAAAATGCTTTAACTGCCCAAAGCAACGATAATTTAGCTATCAATTCCTTATTAGAAGTAAAAACATAAATTTTTGAATCGGGCCTGAAGCCGGCAACTTTAAAAGCCGTATGGCCCGAATATGTAAAAATTATTATTGCTTTTGCCATTGATTGCGATGCTAAATTTGAAGCGTTATAGCAAACCGAATCTGCAAGAAAATTATGATTAATATTTTTAGGAGCATGGCCGCGATTATATTTATAAGCTTTTTCTTCGGTGCATTGAATAATTTCGTGCATACTTTGAATAACTTTTACGGGAAACTTTCCGACAGAAGTTTCTCCGCTTAGCATTAAAGTATCGGCCCCTTCGATTACGGCATTTGCAACATCGGTAGCTTCGGCACGAGTTGGCCTAAAGTTATTAATCATACTTTCAAGCATTTGGGTGGCAATGATGACAGGAGTTGAATTTAAAATACATTTCTCGACAATTTCTTTTTGAATTATGGGGACTTTGTGAAACTCAATTTCTACCCCCAAATCGCCACGAGCAACCATTATACCATCCGAAACATCAATAATATTATCAATTTCTTCTAATGCTTCCGGCTTCTCAATTTTAGCGATAACAAAAGCCTGTTTCTTCTTTTGTTTTATTAATTTCTTTAAATCCAATATATCCTTAGAAGACCTGACAAATGAAAGAGCAATCCAATCAAAATTATTATCTAATGCAAAATTAAGATCATTAATATCTTTATCAGTTAAACTTGCCTGCGATATTTTTGTGTTTGGAAGATTCACACCTTTTCGTGACGAAAGTGAACCTCCGTAAATAATCTTTGCTTTAACAGTATCTTTTTTATTCGTATCAATTACCTCTAACTTTATTTTTCCATCATCGATTAAGATTGTGTTTCCAATGGCTACATCCTCAGGGAATTTTTTATAACTCATATAAACTTTTTCTTTTGTTCCGAGGCATTTTTTAGTTTCAATCGAAATTGTATCACCAAGCTGAAGTTCAATCTTGTCATTTTCAATTTCCCCGATTCTAAGCTTTGGGCCTTGTAAATCGGCGAGAATCGCTATATTTAATCCCAGCTCTGAATTTAATTCCCTGATTGTTTCAATTGTTTCTAAATGTTGGCTGTGAGTTCCATGCGAAAAATTTATTCTGCAAACATCAACACCTGCAATAAACATTTTTCTTAAAATATCTTTATTTGATGAAGCTGGGCCTAAAGTGGCAATGATTTTTGTTTTCGATTCTCTGTATTCCATTTCACAATATGATTTTAGCAATAATAGTAATTTTTTTAATGAAGTTTCTTAAAAGATAAATTTTACTTTGAAATAGTCGGTAAGAATTAATTATGAATTGATATTATACGTATTTTTGAATTTTGTCTGTTTGAGAAAACGTATAAATCAATCATTCAATATAAATTAAGTCAATGTATGCAATAGAAACAGATTCTTTAGCAAAATTCTATGGAAAATCAAGGGGTATTATTGATTTAAACCTTAAAGTAAAAGAAGGTGATATTTTTGGATTTATTGGACCGAACGGTGCAGGAAAATCTACAACAATACGCCTATTTCTTAGCTTGTTATTTCCAAGCAGGGGATCAGGAAAGATTTTTGATTACGATATTGTCAAACAAAGTACAAAAATTAAGCAAATTGTTGGCTTTGTTCCTTCCGAAGTACATTATTATGATAATATGAAAGTGAGAGAGCTATTAGAATATTCAGCTCGTTTTTATAAAGTAAGTTTAAATTCCCATTTTCATAACTTAGTTGAAATTCTTGATCTTGACCTTAATAGAAGAATTAGCGATCTTTCAATGGGTAATAGAAAGAAACTTGCGGTTATTCAAAGCCTTATTCATAAACCCAAGCTTTTAATACTTGATGAACCGACAAGCGGCCTTGATCCTCTTATGCAAAAACATTTTTTTGATATTATTAAAGAGGCTAATGCAGGCGGTGTAACGATCTTTTTCTCATCTCACATATTAAGTGAAGTTGAAAAATTTTGTCACAGAGTAGCAATTATTAAAGAAGGAAAAATTGTCAATGAAGATGATATTAGTTCCTTAAAAGAAAAAGCGGTGTCCAGAGTTAGCCTAATGCTTAAGGAGAATAATTTAAAAATTTGCTTAAAAACACCGGGTGTAATCAAATCAGATAAAAGCAACAACGGACATAGTTTTCTTTTTCAGGGATGTATGACTGATTTATTAAAGGAATTATCGCAACTGCCGATTGAAAAAATTAATATTACGGAACCAAGCCTGGAAGAAATTTTTATTCATTTTTACAGGGACAAAATTACGGAAGACAAACAATGAATATAAATTTATTTTGTAAAGAGTTGAAAAGGAGCTTAAAAGATTTCCTCATAGGAAGTTTTGTTATCATCTTGTTTATCCTGATGACAATGGGAATGTATTCGACGATGGAGGATAATATGGCAGCTATTTCCGATCTGTATTCAAAAATTCCGAAATTCCTTCAGGAAGCAATGAATTTTCGACAAGATCAATGGACAAGCATTTTAGGATTCTATTTAACCTATTTTGTGTATTATATTCCTTTAATGGGTTCAGTATTTTCAATTTATTTGGGAATAAAATTATTATCAAAAGAGGAACAAAATAAAACCGCTGAATTTCTTTTAAGCCGCCCATTGACAAGGGATCAAATAATTTTATCAAAGCTTTTGGTTTTGGGTTTTTACATATTTGGACTAAATATATTAGCTTTTCTAACAGGCATGATTTGCTGCGGCATTATTACAGATTGGGCAATAAATATATACTCCTTATTTGTTCTTCACACTTATGGTTTTTTGCTGTGTATATTCTTTGGGGTATTGGGCTTTTTTATAACAGTTTTAATGAAGCGGGCAAAAACAATTATTGGGACAGGCATTATTATTGTTATGAGCTCATACTTTTTTGATATGATTATTCGAATTTCCGATAATTTCAAATTCTTATTATATTTAACACCTTTTAAATATTTAGACCTTAATATACTAACACAAAATTATGGTTTTGAAGCCTGGCGTTTAATAGTTTTTATCGGGAGTTCAGGCCTATTGGTTTTTTTTAGTTTTATGTTTTATCGAAGAAAAGATATCTTAATTTGATCTTGATGATTAAAAAGTCAGGCCTGTTTTTTTACATAAATAAATTTTTATTAAATTTGACATTATTTTGAAAAATTCGGATAATGATTTTTTATATTAATATTAAAATAAATGAAATGAGAATTATAGCTTGTGTATTTTCGCTTTCCATCTTTTTACTTTTTTCTTGTACTGATTCAAATACAGTTGATAAAATCCCTGAAAAAAACTTAAATAAAAATTATACTAAAATTGATTCCAAAACATTAAGGTTTTCGCAAACGGTTTATGTTCCGATTTATTCGGAAATTTACAGTAGAACTGAGAAACATATTTTTCAACTTACTTCAACTTTAAGTATAAGAAATACGAGTTTGAAAGATTCTTTATTTGTATCTGAAATAAAATATTATAATTCGAAAGGTGATTTTGTTAGAAATTATATTGATAAAATGATTTTTCTCCGGCCTTTGGAAACCATTGAACTTATCGTTGAAGAACAAGATATTAGCGGAGGTATGGGAGCGAATTTTATAATTCAATGGGGCTCAAAAACAGAAAGTCTAAATCCGCTTTTTCAGGGCGTAATGATTGGAACCAGCAATCAACAGGGGATTTCATTTATTACAAATGGAGTAGTGATTTCGGAATGATTTATTCTGGTTTTAATAACATGTATTTTGTTGAATTAAAATAAGGACAAATGATAAAACAATTTTTAATAATTATCTTAACAACTTTGGCTTGTATATCATATGGACAAGACAAATATAATTATGTGCATTTCAACAAGTTGACAGAAGTTGAAGGAACTGAATTTGTTATTGCATCAATTGAGAATAGGGGCAAAATTTTTAAAACAAAAAACAAATATCTTTTGTTTATAAATACCACTACAGGAGAGACAAATAAAATTGACTTCCCAAAAGATGTAAATTTGAGAGAAATCAAACAGATTAAAATTGATAGTTTAAAAATCAATAAAATAGTAGTTTTGGCACAAACAGTTGACTTAGATGGGAAAAAAGGAATTGACTGGAATGACCCTCAACAAATTATTGTTTTATCAACGGACGGTCAAAATAAAATTCAGTTAACCGAAGACAAATTCTTCGCTCGCACCTGGACTGTAAACAATAAAACAGGAACTATTGTAATTACCGGACATTATGATACGAATAACAATGGAAAGTATGACAAGAAAGATAAAAATGAAATATTAATTTTCGATTTAATGACATTAAAATTGGTAAAAAAAATATAAGAATCCTTGCGAAATCGAGCAGATAGCTGATTTCGAGAACTCAGAGACCGTACACCTTTCATCATGCTTTGAATCAGTACGTACCCTGCTCACCTATAAATCATTGGAAACAGCGGATAATTTCTCTAATTGGGTGAACATCTCATTAATTAATAAATATATGCAAGCTTGAACAAAATTTATAAGAGAGTTGTAAACTATTGGATGTTGCCAAGCGTTTTATGGTATTAAGCAAAACGAGATACAAAATGAGAAAAATAAAATTATTTATAGCAATAAGTCTTAATGGAAAAATAGCAGATTCAACTGGAAATGTATATTGGTTAGATTCCATTCCTAACCCGAATAATATTGACCACGGATATGCTGAATTTTATAAATCTATAGATACTACGATTCAAGGAAATAACACTTACAACCAAATAATGAGTTGGGGGATTGAATTTCCCTATAGTGACAAGAAAAACTATGTTTTAACACATAAAAAAGGATTAGAAAATACAGAAAATGTAGAATTTATATCTGAAAATCACATTTCTGTTATCAAGCAAATTAAAAATCAGAAAGGAAAAGATATTTGGTTAATCGGTGGAGGACAGATAAATACAATGTTATTAAATGAAAATCTTATTGATGAAATACAAATTTTTACGATGCCAATAATTATTTCAAACGGAATTGAACTTTTTGAGAATTTGCCAAAAGAAACTCATTTAAAACTTATTAAAACGAAATTATATTCAACAGGAGCTGTAGAATTAAAATATAAAGTAAAATAGAAAAACACCTTACAATCCGGTATTTGGCTGGCTCCAGAAACTCAGAGCGGGAACAGATCTCACACAACGCATGTTTATGCAATGGTGTTAATAGCCCGAGCGCAATCAGTATCAAAATGTAAAAAGTCATATTCAAATTGTTTACGACTTGGTTTTGAGTTTTTCATGCTGATCCAAAAATTTTGTCTATTAAGCCATAAATTATATCAAACAGGTCCTTTTGCAAGGGAATCCGCAAGAGCTATGTCCCGGTCGGAGATTCATAAAAACAAAGTCAAAACAAGAAAAGTTCTTTAATTATTGCCGAAAATTATCAGTCCACAAGTGATAGAATAAAGGTTTTCTCTCACCAAAAGTAATCCGCGCTTAACAATCCAGGGAAAATCCTTCCCAGAAAAAACAACCTTAATTATTGAAAACAAACGAGTCTCCAAAAACGGCTAAAGCCAAACAGAAGACAAGTTTAATGCGGCTTTGCCGAATAATTCTGGCTAATTGTTAAATGCTTTTTTTTATGTTTTTTATAATTTTTTTCAAAAGCTCATTTTTCTGAATTGGTTTCGAAATGTAGTCGTTACAACCAGAAGAAATTGCTTTTTCTTTGTCACCAACCATCGCATAAGCAGTCTGAGCAATTATAATTACATCTTTATTAAACTTTCGTATTTTTTTTGTGGTTTCAAAACCGTCAATACCCGGCATTTTAATATCCATTAAAATTATATCAAAATCGACATTGGTTTTGCATTGTTCTATAGCTTGTTCTCCATTTTGAGCATAAATAATTTCATGTACAATGTCTTTTAGGATTGTTTTTAAGAAAATTGCAGATGTTTCATCATCCTCTACTATAAGCAGTTTAATGTAACTTAAAAGCTTTTCTTTATTATCATTACTTTCTTTATTATCACAATACAAAGTTTCTTTTGTTTCGGATGAAATTGGAATCGTAAAATAAAATTGTGAACCTTTTCCATCAACAGATTCGACCCAAATATTACCACCTAACATTTCAACATAAGATTTGGCAATGGCAAGTCCAAGACCTGAACCCTCGAAAGCTCTTGTGTCAGCTATATCCGCCTGTTCAAAACGATTAAAAATTGCACGCTGACGATGTTTTGGAACACCTATTCCGGTGTCTTTTATACAAAATTCAACAAATCCATTATTAATGCAACTATTAACTTCAATTTTTCCTTTGTCAGTATATTTAATAGCATTTTTTATAAGATTTGTAAAGATGGATTCGAACTTTCCCTTGTCTGAATAAATGTTAGGATTTTTTTTCATAATCTTCTTATCGAAACAAAGAACCAAGCCTTTTTTTTGCGCCTGTGGTTGAAAAAAATCCAGAATATTATTTAAACTTTCGTAAATACTGAAAGTTGAGTTTTGAACTTCCACAATTCCTGCTTCAATTTTAGAAATTTCAACTATATCAGTTACGGTACTCAACATGCGTTCTCCGCTCTGATGAATAATTCTGATATATGCCTCTTTTGTTTCATCGTTTAATTCAGGTTCTAAAAGCAAGCCGGTAAATCCAAGAATACCGTTCATTGGTGTTCTTATTTCGTGGCTCATATTTGCTAAAAATGCAGATTTTAGACGGTCGCTCTCTTCGGCTTTTACTTTGGATTTTCTTAATTCGATGCTGTTTCTTTCTAACTCCACATTTTTATTTCGCAACTCATTTGTTCTTTTTAGTACCTCACTTTCAAGAAACTGATTGTTTTTCTTCTTCTTTAAATATAGGAAGATAATAAAACTGCTTATCAAAAATCCAATAATTGATAGGAATAATAGTATAAGTTTTTGGTACTGATTTTCTTCTAATTTAAGCTTAAATGCTTGTGCCTCCTTGTCCTTTTTTTCAGTTTCGTATTTTACTTGCATTTCACCAACCCGTTCACTTAATTCTTTCGAAAAAGTTTCTTTGATTGATGTAGCGTACAGTTTTTGATATTCCAAGGCTTTTGTGTTGTTGTTTATCAATTCGTAGTACAAGGATAAAAATTGAATATTATCGTTTATCAAAGTGAAATTTCCAATTTTTTCAGCGATGGCTTTCGACTCGTTTATATAAGGAATTGCATTTTGCGGTTCTTTAATGGTAAGGTAGTATTCAGCCAAATTACAGGTTTTAAGAGCAATCTTATACTCATCACCACTTGCTCGATCCATCTCTAGAGCTTTAATTCGGTAGGGAAGTACTTTATCCATTTCTCCCTTTTCGAAATGAATATTTGCAATATTATTATAAAGTTGAGATAGCCCATACAAATTGTCAAGCTCCTCTTTTATTCTTAGTGCTTTTTGATAGTAATCCATGGCTTCATCCAAATTTCCATCCATTGCCAATATGTTTCCAACGTTAATCAATGCATTTGAAATCTCTATCTTATCGCCTTGTTCCGATCGAATTTTTAATACCTGTTTAAACTGACTTATGGCTTTATCCATATTTCCAAGATCAGCGTGAATAATTCCTATAAGTATTAAAACATCAATTGATTCATCTATTTTATTGTTTTCATTAAAAAGAGTTAAAGATTGTTGACTTACAAATAATGCCTGATCATAGTTCTCAATGCTCAGGTAAACATCACCTAATAAAAATAATGTATTGGCTTTTGCAACAGGATTATTTATATTTTCAGCAACCTTTATAGCCTGATTTAAGTATATAATCTGTTGATCTTTTGAAACATTTGGCAACATTGCCAATTCTTCCAAAATTTGAATTTGAGTGCTGTTTTTAGCCTCCTTCAATTTTATAAGTAAACTATCTTGAACAGTTATATTTCCTAAAAGAAAAATAGGTAGTAAAAATGAAATTAACAGTAGAAAATAATTTTTCATAGGTGTATTTTTGAAGTCTGTCCAAACAAGAACTAATCGTTTGTAAATATAAAAAAAATAAGCATGAAGGCTAACGGTTTGACTATGGTGCGTTTAGCATTTTAACACTCCAACTATTGAATTTATAACTATGTTTCATTATTGCTATCATTTTAAATTTAGCAGTATCGGCCAAATGCACTATATTTTTTGTTGAACTAAACCCTTTCATGGGGGGCTAAGATAAGAGAAATGTTTAAACTTACTAAGATAAATTAAAAATTAATATTATGTCAAAACAAGAAAGTTCTTTAATTATTACAGATTATCACAAGGTCACAGTTGAAAAAATAAAGGTTTTACCACACCAAAAGTATTCATTGCTTAATAATTCATGTAAAATCCTTCCCCAAAAAACCAACCTTCAATATTGAAATCACATGACTCCCCAAAAATGGGCAAAGTCCAATCACAAGCACTCGGGATTGGAAAATTATCAAACTACAATGTTAAAACTAAATTTACGACTGTTTTTTTAATACTTTTGTGTTGTTCAAGCTGTTTAGTTTGTTGAATAAACTATAGTAGAAATGATTTGTATAGACAACCTTATATTTGTTAGTGGAGAAAGCTGAGTTTTTGTTTTGCAACTTAAAGAAATAATAATTAGGAGCTTTCTTCTATCGTCTAATTCATTTTACTAATTTAAATCGCTGATGAAAAATATCAATAATTTCGGAGAGATAGGGAATGCATTATTTCATTTTAATCGTTTTGTTCAAAGTATATAATTGAAATGGCCAATAAGCTCTTACAAACCATATTAATAAAACCTGCCGGTGCTGATTGCAACTTAAATTGTGCTTATTGTTTTTATTTAGATAAAGCATCCTTATATCAGGGTGAAAAAGCAAAAAGAATGAGTGCTGGTGTTTTGGAAGAAATTGTAAAGCAGGCTATGCATTATTCTGTTCAGCGTATTGGGATGGTCTGGCAGGGAGGAGAACCTACATTAATGGGATTGGATTTCTTTAAACGGGTAATAGAGTTGCAATTACATTATGGAAAAAATATTTCTATTTCAAATGTCTTACAAACCGATGCTTTATTGCTTGATGCTGATTGGGCGGGTTTCTTATCTGAATATAATTTTTTGGTGGGGGTTTCAATTGACGGGCCTCAACATGTGCACGATTATTATCGAAAAGATAAAGCAGGTAAAGGAACATGGGAAAGGGTGTTAAAGAATACAAATTTGCTATTGAACAGAAATGTCGCTGTAAATTCTTTGTCTTGTGTAACTAATTATTCAGCGAAGTATCCCGAAGAAATATATGGATTTTTATATCGGTCCGGAATTTTAAATATGCAGTTTATTCCTGTTGTAGAAACCGATAAGGAAAATATAAAGAAGGCTGCTGATTTTAGTGTTTCGGCAAAAGCTTTTGGTGAATTCTTATGTAGAATATTTGATTTGTGGAAATCTGATTTTTCATATGGCAGGCCTAAAGTCTCTGTTCGCTTTTTTGAAGAATTATTCTACAATTATATTGGATATGAACCACCTGAGTGCACATTTCAAAAAGAATGTGGAAAATATCTTGTAGTGGAATATAATGGAGATGTGTATTCCTGCGATTTTTTTGTCGAAAGTAGAGGCTTGCTGGGGAATATTATGCAAACAAATTTGCTCACTTTATTAAATTCTGAAAAGCAAAATGAATTTGGAAAACAAAAAAGTGCTCTAAACAAAAATTGCTTTTCCTGTAAGTGGTTAAATTATTGTCATGGCGGCTGCATTAAAGATAGAATCAGGGATCCGGAAGACAAGGGGCAAAATCATTTTTGCGAATCTTATAAAATGGTATTTGAATATTCCGACTCATTTATGAAACAGCTATCTGAAAGATGGTTAGATAATCAAAAGAAACAACAAAAAACTTATAAATTATAAATATCATGATCTATTTATTTACTATTTCTCTTCATTGCTTTGTTGTTTTGAATTAGAAAACTTCTTCCATTTTTCACTTTTCATATAAAACAAGGAACCACCCAAATTCTTATTTTCTTTTTTTAATGGTTCATATTCCGGGTTTTCAACATGCTTACCCCATATTCCCAGCATAAACTTCAATCCTTCAATATCTTCCGGATATTGCCCTTTGTCATCTGTATTTTTAACCCATTGATTCAGGATGTTTTGGTATTGCTTTAATACCTCAGAATATGTCGGATCATCAGCAAGATTATTGATTTCAAAAGGGTCATTAATAAGACCATAAAGTTCCTCCGCAGGGCGTTCATCTGACATAAACCTTGCCTGAACTTCATTAAGTTTATTTTCTTTATATAAAGTTTTCATTCTAAGAACAAAAGGAACGCTATCAACATCCATATAGCTTTTTTGCATATATGGCCTATCTGTCATATAGTTACGAATGTATTTAAACTCCTTACCCCGCACAGAACGTATTCGATCAATTGAAAAATCACAACGGTCGCGGCTTGAGATTACATATTCCCTCCCATTAAAATCTTCTGCAAAAAAATCAACACCTTCCATATATTCCGGAATTTCAATACCTGCTAAGCCTAAAGATGTTGTTCCAATATCCAATCCGCTAATTAAATCCTCTCTGACGATACCGCCTTTAACAGCTTTGTTGTTTTTATACCGGCAAACGATTAGAGGTACATGAATACCACCATCGTATAGAAACTGTTTATGTCTGGTAAGCCGCATTCCGTGATCAGAGAAGAAAAAGATGACCGTATTTTCTAATAAGCTTTCTTTTCTTAATTTTTCAATTATTTCTCCAAGCCTGTTGTCAGTAATCTGAATGGCGTCAATATGATTTGCATATTCTTCAATTATCACCGAATCGTTTGGTAAATAAGGGGGCAATACTATTTTGGATCTATCCACCGGATTCTTCACCCTGTTTTTAAATTCGGAAGAGAAAATCTCTTTACCTCCGTATAACTGAATTTGTCCGAAAAACGGGGCTTTATCTTTTAATACTGCTAAGTCAATTCTTTCTCCACTTTTTCCATAAAGTGGGTGCTCAAAATAGTCTTGATCGTATAGGTCGAAGCGATTATATACGAAATTATAATCGTCTTTTCCATTGTTAAAAGTATAGTATCCTTCATCTTTAAATAATTCAGGAATCGTTTTTATATCTTCCCGAAGATAAATAGCTGATTCTTTCGTTCGAGAGCTATGATGGTTTTGAGCATTAATGCTGGTTGGCATCATGCCGGTAATAATCCCCGAACGGCAAGCTGAACAAACAGGAGCAGGCATAAAAGCATTGGTAAATCTAACACCATTATCTGCCAATTTATCAATGTTTGGAGTCTGGCTTAAAGGATAATCATAACAACTTAGTAGGGGGGAAGTGTCTTCCAGACATATCCACAGAATGTTGGGACTCTCTTCCTTTACTTCTTGGTTAGCTTTTGAAGAAAGTAATATAATTATCAGTACTAAGCCAACTGAGAATTTCTTAAACCTGTTTTTGAATATACTTTTCATATCATTTGGAAATTTCTTATTCTGATTTAAAATTTTAGAATTAATAAGAGTCAACTAATGAATAAACCTTTCATTTTACGCATCTCTGAAATTTTTAAATTTTTCCATTCACCGGCATAATTACTGATTTAATGAATAGTTGTATAATTACGTTTAAATGAATTATCCAGCTTGTTGAACTAAACCCTTTCATGAGGGGCTAAGTTAGGAAAAATGTTTAAACTTGCTTCTATAAATTTAATAATTTTTAATATTTAAAAAAAGTTTTATCTCACCAAAAGTATTCATCGCTTAACAATCCCCGGAACATCCTTCCCCGCAAAACCAACCTTCAACATTGAAAACACCTGACTCTCCAAAAATGGCTAAAGTCCAACAGAAGAAAAGATTAATGTGGCTGCGCCGAATAATCCTGCCTATTTGTTATGCATTGGGCGTTTATTGTTTAATAAATTTTTTAAATGAAATGCCTTTATCATTTTTTATTTTTATTATATAAACCCCGCTTGAAAAATTTTGAAAGTCCACTGCAACCTTCGTCTCATGGTTATTGAGTCTTTTAATAACATGTCCTTCAATATCTAATATTTCGATTTCTGATTTTTGTTGACATTCAATAAATAAATATTTGCTCGAAGGATTTGGAAATATAGTAATAATATTACTTAAGACAATTTCATCAATACCAACATTAACATCTATAATATTTGACGTATCAGAACTACATCCATTTAAAGTAACAATTACAAAATAATTTCCATTCTGCCAACAAACATAAACTGAATCTGTTGCACTCCAAAGATGATAATTATTCTTATACCATTGATTTCCTGAACTCGCACTTGACATTAATGTATCTGAACTTCTTGTTATTATTGGTGTTTCAGGAATAGGATTAACCAACACTGTTGCTTGTGCAGTATCTATACATCCAATTCCTGTTGTACTCCCTATTACTGAATATAATGTTGTAATTGCAGGACTAACAACTATAGTTTTAATTGAATCTCCGGTTTCCCAAATATATGAGTTTCCACCATGGGCACTTAAGACTATACTATCTCCATAACATATTGTACCCCCGGTTGCTGTTATAGTTGGTAATGGTTTTACGGTTACTAAAGATTGTGCACTATCAATTAATGTGCCATTGGTAGCAATTACAGTATAAGTAGTAGTTGTATCAGGACTTACTATTATTGACCTGCCAGTTTGACCATTACTCCATAAATAATTAGTATTACTAGCGTCACCTAATAGTTGTATTGCCGTTAATGTTGCCGATGCACCTGTACAAATAGTTTCATTATTAACCGTTAACATTAAACAGCGTTTGAACACACCACCTCCATAAGTTCCTGCAAAGATATTATCTCCACTTATTGCTAATGATTTAATAGTGAAATTTGTAATTCCGGTAGTTGCTTCAGTCCAGCTCGCACCATAATTGGCAGAAACAAAAACACCCCCTTGCGTTGATGCAAAAACATTTGTTCCATCAATAATCAACGAATGAATACAAGAATGTGACAGTCCGTTATTTGAAACTGTCCAGCTTACACCATTATCGGTAGATTTAAAAACACCACCGAGCAGAGCTCCGGCAAAAATAGTCGATCCATCTGTTGCTAACGCCTGAATTTTGGTAGCTGTTAAACCATTATCAGAAAATGACCAGCTTGTTCCGCTATTTGTAGAAATATATACTCCGTTTTGGGTTCCGACATAAACATTTGATCCGCTGACTGCAAGCGAATAAATAGCTGTAGCAGCTAAACTTGAATACAGCCATGTAGCACCGTTATCTGTAGAAACAAATAAACCATTACTTTTTGTACATGCATATATAGTTGTGTTATTTATTACCAGTGCGCTGACTGTCATACTGGTCATTCCATCATTAGCTGCTGTCCAGCTTTCACCATTATCTGTTGATATAGATACTCCGTTCTTTGTTCCTGCGAATATCGTTGTTCCATTTGTGGCTAAGGAATAGATGTGAGAGTCTGTCAAACCAATATTTGAGGAATACCAACTTAATCCAAGATCGACAGAATAAAAAACACCGGCACTTGAAGTTCCAGCAAAAATAGCTGTATTGGTAGCCAATAATTGATTGACGTATGTATTAAGTACACCTCTCAATTGCCAGGTGTTCCCATTATTGTCAGACCAATATAATCCTCCACAACTACTAGAATAATTAGTACCTACAAGAACATTTGTGTCACTTATAACTATTGAAGTTACTTTCGAGCTAAGCAAACCGTTATTTACAGCATTCCAGCTTGACCCGCTATTAATGGATTTAAATAATCCCCCGGTAGAGGTTCCTGCGTAAATTGTAGACCCACTTGCTGCCAGGGCAAGAACACTTTGAGATGTTAAACCGGTATTTACCGATGACCAGGTTGCACCGTAATTATTTGATAAAAATACACCTCCATGTGTTCCCGCAAAAATGTTACTTCCACTTACGGCTAATGGTTGAACACTTAAACTAGTTAAGCCTTCATTCATTAAAGTCCAGCTTTGTCCATCATTGGTTGATAAATAAACACCTTCATAAAATGAACCTGCAAAAATATTGGTTCCATCTATTACAATTGACCTGATACTTGATGTCTCAATACCTGTATTTATCGCATTCCAATTTGCTCCATTGTCAGAAGTAACATATACACCCTTACCCCCCAAACCGACATATATTTTAGAGTCATTTACTGCTAATGTTTGAGCTATAATATAACCTGGAAGTCCTGTATTAATAGCTGTCCAATTTGCGCCATCATCAGTTGTTACATGGATTCCAAAGCCATATGTTCCGACAATGATATCTGAACCTTTTAACGCTAACGACAAAACTAGTTTACCGGATAACCCGATTAAACTCCAACTTACTCCATTATCCGGTGATAAAAATACCCCTCCACTAGTTCCGGCATAAATCTTTGATCCATTTGTTACAATACTATAAATGCTTCCGCCTCCGAAAGGGCCATTCGCGTGATGCCATTGCGCATTAGAAAAAGTAATGTTGGTTATAAATGCAAGTAAAAGAAAAATTGTTTTTTTCATAAAGCATATTTATTATTCGTTGTTAGTATTAATTATAATTGAAAGTACATTGGTTGTAACATTGTAAATGAGAACTTTATAATTTAATAAATTTCTTCATTACTGTATTATTATCCTTGTAAATTCTTATAAAATATATTCCTTTTGCAAAACTTGAAATATCTATACTTATATTAGTCTCATTAAAAATAAAACTCTTTTGCTGCTGTCCTTCCATATTAAAAATGCCGATTACTTTTTTTCCCGGATTTGAAAATATTTCAATTTTATCTTTTGCAGGATTCGGGTAAATTAACCATTTTATTTCAGAAGTATTTTCATTTATACTACTATGATAATAATAAATAGTAGTGTCATTATGCAGGTTTGTAATAGAATCAGAAAAGATATAATTATTGTCAAGCCTGATTATGTATTTGAATTTATCTCCGTAAGAATTATCGTCAAATTGATACTGGCCTAATGAATCAGTTGTCTGGTATGTCATTCCATCAAGAGAAATGCTATAACCAACACCCAGCCCATCTACATCAGTTACAACAAATTTAATGTACAAGCATTCCTTTTCATCTTGATATTCATATGCCCCCATATCAATAATTCCATTGTTGTACACTCTTGGATTTCTATTAATATCGAAAATAGAAGTAATGTATGCAGAATCAAAAAAACCTGTATTAATACATGGTGAACAACTTTTCAAGCTCCAATCACTTAAAGTGGCATAATTATAATTCCCAATAAAAGTGTTGGGGTTTTTAAATCCCGGATCAATATCGATATTATTGATATAGTTTGCAGCAGGTATATTCAGATTACTCCCATTTTTGATATCACAGTTTTCTACTTTTAACAAGTTTTCGTCATTATAACTAATCTGATTGGTACTGCCACCATATCCAATATCCCATAAAATACTGTTTAAAATGAATAAAGTATCATTTGTTTTAATACCATTAGTCCCTCCAAAAGTGCATTTATTATTTATTAAAGTTGAATTTACAACAGCATAATTTGATTGATAGCTATATATCGCTCCTGCATCATCACCATAATTATTTGCAATTAAACAGTTGGTTATATTTCCCTTTGTGTTTTTCAAACAAATTCCGCCTGTACCTTGCTCACCAAAATTATTGATCATTTTGCAGTTTAGAACTTCCATCCCTGTGCTATGAAGGAATATTGCGCCTCCTGCATCAGCTCTATTTGAATTGAATATAGAATTTTCCAAATTTATTTTTGATCCAGTGGAATATATTCCCCCACCATAATAATCTGAAAAATTATTTATCAGACTCAGATTTTTTAATATAGCATTTGATTTTTTGCAATAAATACCGGCACCACCATTATTAGCATAACTATTAAAGTATCCATTTTCAATAGTAAATCCATCAATAATAATAAGTGAATCTTGATTAATAATGGAAACAACATTATTGCAATTATCTGTTGAGTCAGAATACGACCCTATATTTCCACTTAGTACAGATTTGTTTATTGTCCAGTCTCTTTGATCAATAGAAGATTCATTTCCGGCAAATCCCCCATAAAGATTTTTATTATTTCTTATTGTAAAACTTGATTGTCTAATATATGCTAGTTCAATAGTGTCGGGTAAATAGATTCCTGCACTTACCCAAATTTCAGATGTATCATAACAACCGCAAGGTAGATTAATTGCTTCTTGCAAATTGCCAATTGCATCATTCCATGAACTACCACCACCATTACTTTTTGAATTAACATATATGATATTCTTAGGTTGCATCCCTGAGGAATTGCCCTGATATTCGTAAGCCCCGATATCAATAGTATCATTAAATATCCTGTCGTTCTTTGCCATATCATAACTTATGGTATCCGGGAACAAGATATTATTGCCGGCATTGATGCATGGTGAACAAGGAAGTAAACTCCAGTCTGCGTTCAAAGCATTATTATCATGTCCGGCAATTAAAGATGGATTAACGAATCGGGGAATTGCTTCTATGTTATTTACGTAATGGGCGGCAGGAAAATTATAAGTATTCCCTCCCTGTATTAATGAGGAAAAGATTGTAAATAAAGTGTCGGAAGCATTGTAAAATTTTGCAAAATGATTGATCCCATTATCATCCATGTTATTCCAAAAGATAGAATTAAATATGGAAGGATATGAACCTTTAGAACTATAAATCCCGGCTCCTTCATCTGACTCATTGCTTGCAAATAATGAATTGATAATCATAGGGCTTGAAAACGAACAATATATCCCACCTCCAGTAGAACCATAGTTATTTGCGATTATAGAATTAATAATATATGGATTAGAACTTCCTAACATCATACCACCGCCATTAAATCCATTTGTTATGTTATTAATAACTTGTATGTTTATGAGGTATGGATTTGAATGTTCCATATAAATTCCACCTCCATAGCGATATGATGAATTATTATGCACCAATGAATTTGAAATTTTGGGTTGGGAATAAGAAAGGCATACACCACCTCCCATATCAGATGCACCATTATCCCTGATCATAAGGTTATTAAATACCGGACTGGCATATGAACAATAAATACCTCCACCACTATCAAAATTTGAAGAAGAATTGGCATATCCTCCTGAAATTTCAAATCCGTCAAGAATTGCTGAATTATTTGTATTTTCAGCTACAACAACATGATAAACATTGTCGGTGTTAACATTAGAAACTCCTACATCACCACTAAGGATTGTCGGATTTAACTTCCAATTTCTCATAATCAAATCCGTTTCGTTACCAACAAATCCACCGTATAACCTAACATTATCTTTTAATTCAAATGAGGTCTCTCTAATATATACCTGACCTGTAAATAGAGGGTAATATGTTCCTGCAGCAACCCAAACCTCAAGGTAATCATAACATTCTAACGGTGTATCAATGGCATTTTGAATATTTCCCATGGCGTTTGACCATGAAGTGCCGTCACCTATACCATTTTGTTTTACATAAATAATTTTTACACCTAAGTTTGCCGTTTGATCTCCCTGGTATTCAAAGGCTCCGATATCGATTGTATCGTTATAAATTCTGGGATTATTATTCAGGTCAACAAGAGGAACCGAATCTAAAAGACTGCTGTCACCCGAATTGATACAAGGAGAACAGGACATTAAACTCCAGTCGGATTGTAAAGCATCATTTGATACACCAGTATTTACAGATGGATTTAGGAACTTAGGGTCATTACAAATGTTATTTACATATTGTGAATCGGGAAGATTTAACAGATTGCCATCACGAATATCACAATTATTTATTTGCGGAAAGTAATTTAAATAATAAAAATCAGGATAAATTCCTGAATTATTCCAAAGTATGCTATTATATATTTCAATGTTATGACAATAATAGCAATAAATTCCTCCTGCCATTCCGGATTTATTATTTACGATTGTAGAATTAATAATTGTTAAATCAATCCCCCAACAATTAAGCCCTGCTCCTTGTGATCCTTCGTTATTAGCAACAAGAGTATTATCCAGTTTAAGTTTTCCTCCATAGTTATAGGAATAAATCGCATTTCTTTTATTATTTATAAACTTACAATTGGTTAGTGTAACATCAGATTTCCTTGAATATAAACCGGCACCGGCACCTGTACTAGAATTATAATTACTGTCAATTAGGCAATTATTAAAATATAAATAGGATGTATCACAATATATACCTGCTCCACTCCAATTTACAGTATTAGCAGTTACTATTGAGTTGTTTATGTTTGCATGTGAGGCCTTAAAATATAAAGCACCACCCATTCCTGAATAGTTATTCCTGAAAGAGCAATTATTAATTATTACAGATGAGAAAAAGCAGTAAATACCTCCCCCTTTGGATATAGTACCGAGTCTATTATTTGAAAAATTACATTTGTTAACTCTAATTTTATTAAAATTTTTTATTGATAAAGCCCCCGAACTATATTGGAATGAACAAAATTCAAAAATTGAGCTGTCAGCAGTTGCTGACATATCTTCGAATTTTATCCCTTTCCATCCGATTTGGAAGTCAAAAGGAATAAATCTAATGGAGTCATTAACATTTCCATTAGCAGTCATTTTCCCGGTCTGAATTACTTTTATAAAATAATCTCCTTTGAATTCAATGTAAGTACCTGGATTAATAATCACATCGCCGTCTTGAATTATAGTAATATCGCCTATTACATGAATTGTGTCAGACCAAATATCCTGTGTGGAAATCGTATCTGATTTTTCCTGATAGCCATACGATTTTAAACTTGTAATTAATATGAAAAAAATGAATAAAATGTAATTTTGAGTTTTCATTTGTTGTTATCTTATTTTTAAAACATTATTAATTTCTGCCTATCTTGCACATAACGGTTTGCAGCTATGGCACGTAGCCGTTCATTTGCAGTATATTTATTGATTACTTGTATGTTTATACTAATACTCATTTGTCTTAATGACACTAATGTGGCCATGTTGCTATTAGGTGCTGTTGAACTAAACCCTTTCATGAGGGGCTAAATTAGGAAAAATGTTTAAACTTAAACGATATATTAAAAATTTAATATTATGTCAAAAAAAATATTTTAAAATCAAAAGAACTTCTAACCGAAGAAAATGCAGAACAAAAGCAGGAAGTTTTAAAAGATGGTAGGCAAGTTTGGGAAAAGCAAGACACAATCTGGACAGAAATTATGGAAAAAATCAAAAAACATTTAAAGCTGAATTGCCCTGTTTGTAAAAAGGGGCGAATGCGTTTTGCAGGTATAGTCCCGGATGAACCATTAGGATT
>Ga0222665_1000329_pt1 | contig 30801 bp, 28 predicted proteins | sample AntAcemetagen653_FD_179853 | JGI IMG/M metagenome (GOLD analysis project Ga0222665, IMG submission 179853) | Saline water microbial communities from Ace Lake, Antarctica - #653 | ecosystem: Environmental > Aquatic > Non-marine Saline and Alkaline > Saline | place: Antarctica: Ace Lake...
AGGATATGTGAAAGACGGCAGGATATATGGCAGGGGGATGGAAGACAACCAGCAGGATCTTGTTGCATCCATTTTTGCGGCAAAGGCCTTTAGTGACGAAGGCATAAAACCCGGCTTTTCCATAGGACTCGCATTCGTTGCCGATGAGGAAACATCAAGCAGAAAAGGGATTGGATATCTCCTTGGCATGGAGAAGAAGATCTTCAGAAAGGACGACATCATCGTTGTCCCCGACTTCGGCAACGAAGAGGGAACAATGATAGAGGTGGCGGAGAAGAGCCTGTTGTGGCTGCGTTTCAGGACAATCGGCAGTCAGTGCCACGCAAGCGAACCCTCACTGGGGAGAAACGCCTTTGTTGCCGCGTCACACCTTGTCACAAAACTGGGTGATCTGTACCACATATTCGACACCGTTGACCCGCTCTATTACCCACCGATAAGTACCTTTGAACCAACAAGTAAAGATGCCAATGTTCCCAACATAAACACCATACCGGGAAAAGATGTTTTCCATATGGACTGTCGCATCCTGCCTCAGTACAATCTTGATGAGGTTATATCAAATATACGCGCCATGGCTGACGAAGTAGAAAAAACATTCGATGTTTCCATAGACATTGTTCCCGTCCAGAGAGTACAGGCTCCTCCTCCCACGGACAAAAACGCGCCAGCTGTAAATGCCCTCAGAACGGCGATAAAAGAGGTATATGGCGTGGATGCATTTCCCGCTGGGATCGGGGGCGGTACAGTGGCGGCTCACTTGAGGGAAGAAGGGTATCCGGTCGCGGTATGGAGCAGACTGGATAGAATGGCTCATCAGCCGAACGAAAGTTGCGCTATATCGAACATGACAGGAAATGCAAAGGTGTTTGCCCGTCTGTTTTTGGGTGGATAGGAAAGAAAACCGGATAAGTTCGCAGGGTGGATTAAGTGAAATAAATCCACCAGTGGATGGGGGCGATTCTTCAAAAAATCACCGTAGTGGCCCCATGCGGAAACACCTTGGCCGGATTGACTGCAATAACCCCAAAGTCATCACTTATATCCGGTCTTGAATCGTATGTTCTTAATAATTCGGTATGGCAAAGCACGGACCTATGAAATAATGGGAGGGGTGCGGTTAAAAAGAGGGGATGCGTATGACAGGTGATATATAACATCTAAGGGGGCACAGCCCTTTAGCTGTGCCCCCTTAGATGTTTTTAAGAACTACTGGTGCTGTGCTCACGAGAAGACGTTTACGCGTGCTAGTTTACTTCAAACTAAACATCTTTATATAGCTCCTCAATAATGTCATTATATTTAGTAAGGACGGCCTTTCGTTTTACCTTGAGCGTGGCGGTCAGTTCACCCGTATCGCTGGAGAATTCGTTTGCGAGAGTTTTGTATCTTTTGATAGTTTCGACCTTGCCGAGATGGCTGTTTCGTTCGGCTACGGCAGCATCTAACAGTTTCAGAAAATCAGGTTTATTTAATAGTTCCTCACGGTTCTCAAACTGCACGTTGTTATTTTTGGCGAGTTCCGCAGCAATCGCCAAGTCGATGTTTGCCAGACCGACGAGAAACTTCTTCTTCTCTCCAATCACAACAAATTGCGTAAAAAGAGGATTCTCCTTAAAGATCGACTCGATTTTTTGTGGCGCTATGTTCTTCCCACCTGCGGTAATGATCAGATCTTTCTTGCGATCGGTGATGTACATCAGGCCCCTGTCATCGAATTTTCCGATGTCCCCTGTCATGAAATATCCGTCACTGTTGAAACCTGCCTTGGTCTCCTCCTCCATATGAAGATATCCCTTAAAAACACCCGCTCCTTTGACCAGTATCTCTCCATCATCGGCTATCTTTATATCCAGTCCGGGCAGTGGTCTTCCAACGGATCCTGGGGAAAAGTCGTCAAGGTTGCTCAGGGTGCCACCGCCGGTTGTTTCGGACATGCCCCATCCTTCCAAAACAAAAATTCCCGCCCCATTGAAGAAGTTAACGATTTCCCGCGCAATGGGGGCTCCTGCCGCGCACACCCAGCGAATCTGCCCTCCCATCGCCATCTGAAGTTTCTTAAAAACGAGGGCATAGGCAATTTTGTGCTTGATGTGCAGACCAAGTGGAATAGGTTTTCCTTGCTCCTGACAGACACTGACAGCGCTTCCTACTCCCTGTGCCCACTTGAACAATTTCTGAACAATTGGAGGCTTCTGACTCACCTGAAGTTGCATCTTTTGATAAATTTTTTCCAGAACCCTCGGTACGGCAAACATGATAGTCGGGTTTTTTAACTGGATATCTTCAACAATCGTATCGATAGATCCGGCCATGCTCTTCGTGATGCCTTTAAACATAACATAAAGATGAACGGGAACCCTTTCAAAAATATGACTCAGAGGCAGGAACCCGACGACATTATCCGTGTCGTAGCCATAGGAGGGTTTAACGGCATCCAGCCCCCTAATATTTCCCATCAGCACCTCGTGAGTGATCATGGCGCCCTTTGGGACACCGGTGGTGCCCGATGTGTATTGCAACAACGCCAAATCAGAGGGATTTACAGCATCCGCAAGTTTTTCAAACAGAGTGGAATCTTCTTCGTGCTTTCTGCTGCCCATTTCTGTAAGGGATGAAAAAGATATAATGTCTTTCCCGTTGGCGAGCCTATCCTTATCATCTATAATGACGATTGTTTTAAGTGAGGGATTTTTTCCCATGGCGTACTTCGCTTTCGCCAGTTGGACTGCGTCTTCCACAACGATTACCTTGGCGCCCGAATTGGCCATGATGGTGTCAACTTCACCTTCCTTGCCGGTCGCGTAAATGCCGAAAACGCAGGCACCGATACCAAGCCCCCCCATGTCAGAGTAGACCCATTCCATACGGTTCTGGGAGAGAATAGCGATAAAGTCACCCTTGCGCACGCCGAGCTCATAGAAGCCTAAACCTGCTGCGCGAGATCGCGCGTAATACTCATTCCACGTTGCTGTCTCCCACGTGTCTCCCATCCGCTTCTCAACCGCCAGTCGGTCCCCATATTTTCTGACCCTGTTTCTGAAAACTATGTTAATAGTTTTCTCTTCACTCATTCCTCCTGTCCCCATAAATTCCTCCTCCTTTCGAGTTAAATATTCCTACCCAACTTCTTTTCTTTCACCATCTTTTCGAACAGTGGAGACGGCTTGTACCGTTCTTCTCCGGTCATGGCATACATTGCTTCCAAGGCATTTTGAACTACGTCTACCCCGGCCATGTCCATGATCTCGATAACCCCCATGGGCCAGTTGCATCCGAGCTTGAGTGCGGAATCGATATCTTCCGGCTCCGCGATACCGTTATTGACCATATTCGCCGCTTCATTGTACATGAGGCACAGATATCGATTGACTATGAAACCGGGGACATCTTTCACGGCAATGGGGGTCTTCCCGAATTTTCTGCAGAGTTCCATGGTATTAGAAGTTATCTCTTCCGATGTTTTGTTCCCCTTGACTACCTCGACCAACCTCATCAAGGGAACAGGACTGAAATAATGTGTACCAATAACACGCTCGGGATGCCCGGTGGCAGATGCTATTTCCGAGACACTCATTGTCGACGTATTGCTTGCCAGAATGACACTCTCCGGGCACAGAGAATCCAGGCTCTGAAAGATCTCTTTTTTCAGTTTAAGGCTTTCAAACACTGCTTCGACGACCATAACGGCCCTGTCGACCCCTTTCCCCATATCCGTCGTACTTGAAAGTCTCGACAGAATATCATCCTGTTGTTCCTGTGTGATTTTTCCTTTGGCAACTTTTTTCCCGATAAAATTTTTGATGTTGCCGACACCCCTTTCGATAAACTTCTCGTCGGTGTCCACAAGGGTTACCGTAAACCCAGCTTCAACCGCCATCTGAGCTATACCAGACCCCATGGTTCCGGCGCCTATCACTGTTATCTTGTTATTCATGTTGTTTCTCCTCTTAAAATGTGAACTATATCTATGGGTGTTAACAGCGGGCAAAAAGGAGAGGGTAAAGAGACCGTCCACTATTCATCGCACATATATCGAGAAAGAAGCATAAAACATGCCACCCACTTTGTATTAAAATTAACTCAATATTACAATTAGTTACCTATTATATCGATATCTTGTGCCAAAAATAAAAATTTGTTATTTCAACAGATGTCAATATTTTAACATTTATGTTGTCTCAGGGAGTTGGCACGATGCTTCTGGCCGACGGGTACAGATACGAAGGAACATGGATCAACGGCAGCGCCAATGGAAAAGGACAGGAACCCCTCCCCGATGGTGAGAGTTATCGCCGTCAATGGGAAAACGGCCTGAAAAACGGTAAGGGCGAGATGATATCGGCGGATGGCAACACATATAGCGGAGAATGGAAAGACGGCAAATCCGAAGGGAGGGGCATGCTCATATTTTCCGATGGCTCTCAATATGAAAGAATCTGGAAAGATGGTTCTATGTTCGGCGAGGGCATCCTGACATCCACCGATGGAAAAAGCTACCGGGACGCATGGAAAGACGGTGGGTTTAACATCATATCAGAGGTAAAAAGCCCGACCTCCGGTAAGGACTGACGTTTCTGGAAAACAACGAACCCATACTATTAATCATTCACATTACGGCCTGCCATCTTATATGATCCGCCTTGGCAGATAACACCTTATACCGCATCATTTAAATGATAATAGAAGATTTTATCCCGGCAGACAAACAAGTGGGATTGATAGCGATAAGTCCGAGATCATCACTTATCTCAGGATTCATATCATAGCTACTCATGATCATCTCGGGAACCATGTCAATTGAATTCTTCGTTACAACTTCGAAACACATCTTTTCGATTTTTCCGTTACCATTACCTTCTATGTTTCGGAGAAGGTCATGTATTCCGTCGGTTACTAACAGGAACCGCGAATCCGTATAGAAGTCAAAGAGCATAACTTGATACAGTGCGTCGACTCTGCCGACAAAACAATGATTTGTCGCCGTAATTTTCTCACCTATCATTTTTTCGACTCTATAATGATACAAAAGGCTGTCGCCGTTATGAAGCAGCAATGCTTTCCGTACTCCGGATAGACAATCTATAATGAGACCGGTAAAGGTGGTGCTTTCATTATAACCTGTCGATTTTATGATCACATTGGTATTTTTAACAATTTCTTCAACAACATCTGCAAATGCCTCTTCTGCACGTTCGTTGTCTTTTCTGCTCTCAAGCAAGGGACTCAAAGCAGAGTGCAGTTTCCGTAAAAAGTTTTTTGAGGCAAAAGGATTTCTTTCCGGGCTGTCGGCAACGGCAAAGAAATTATTTTGAAAGTCTATGAGAATCGAATCTCCGCATGTCTTCTGATTTACGATACTGCCCCTACCTGGTCGTATGACTGCTCCCAGAAGATTTTCGTATCTAATATATTGTGTTTTCTTTGCAGGGTTTTCTATGCTCATCATCGTTCTGCCGCAATGTAAGTCAAATTCTCATGTATTTTCAACTCAGCTATCGCTTTTATCTGTGCCCTAATGTTTGTAATGTAGGCATTTCTTTCTTGGTAGATATTCCCTGTCTCATCATATTCTATTCGTACCATACGTTCCACTGCATCGGCGACATCGCCATGAACTTCGTTGAGATAGCTTTCTATAAGCTCTCTATAGTCTAATGTCGCCCTGTATGATCGATCAAAGAATAACCTCGCCTTATCATATCCGTCATAAAAATACAGATGGGACATGGCAATGGTGCGTGGTCTCAGCGGCATGAGTTTTTCCATCGATGCGAGATAATCCGTATATGATGAGAGAAATTCGACTTTTACAGCGGTCTCGTCTTCCCTGATCGGGTTGCCGAGAGCCTCTCCGGGGAAAAGTATTTCCAGTTCCGGCAGGTAGAATGACAGATGATCCCGGGTATGCCCCGGCGTCTCATAAATCTCGCACGTAATCCCGTTGAGATCATATCGGTCACCGTCCTTCAGAATTCACTCAAAGTTTATGGACTCAATACTGACATCTTCATCCGGATCATCGACTCCCGATATTTCTCCAAAATACCCCCTTAACTGTTCGCTTAAAAAGTTCAATGTCTTCACAACTGATTCCTTTTTTATCGTCTGCGCCGCTTTTCCCGAAGCACCCAACCGCACATTCGACATCATTCGTTTGAGATAGGGGAGAGCACCCATGTGATCGTAATGCAAATGGGTTACAAAGATATAATCAAGTTTCTCTTTTTCCCCGAGTGCTTTCTCAACATCCTTTCTATAGCGTGGTCCCAGGACGTTGACACCCGCCTCAATCATAAGATTGCTTTCATGTCCCCTGATGAGATATGCAGGAAAAATATGATGGCCGCATATCGTTATAAACTCATTCAGTTGGCCCTCCGCCGGGCATCGCATAACCAATATAATCCTTTCGGAACTCTATTAAAATTTACACCAGTCTGGGGAAACGTATCCTTAGTTCTGAAACCGGTCAAGAACATTTGTACCGATGAAATCACGCAGATTCTCTATCTTCCTGCTGGTGATTTCGGCTAATTTTGCTTCACGGTATAATCTTTCCGCTTACGCTCTGGCCACGCCGTGCCAACCGCCTAGGATCAGAGAAAGGCACGCTCCCAAGGACAAGCCTCTACAGTTATGTTACTTCATGGTTCGCTACACATGTCTGAACAGTTGCCATCATCTTACGCGGAGTCCCATCTCCGAGAGAATGACGTTCCTCATGATCTGGTTTGTTCCGCCACCGATGGTCTGGAGCTTCGCATCCCGGTAAAGCCGCTCAACCCGATACTCCCTGATAAACCCATAGCCGCCATGAATCTGAACAGCCTTGCCAACGGCGCGAAGCAACATCTCTGCGCACCAATACTTCGCCATGGATGCTTCCTTGTTGCACCGGACGCCCGCATTCATCAGCGACACCGTATGATAGGATAACTGCCGACCAGCCTCTATTTCCGTGGCCATTTCGGCGATCATGTGATTGATCGCCTGGTAACTTATGATTGGGGTACCGAACTGAATCCTCGTCTTTGCATATTCAATCGAATCTTCCAGGGCGAGCTCCGCCATAATATAACTAAGAACCGCTCCAGACAAACGCTCCCTTTCCAGGCCCGCCATAAGGTAATAGAAACCCTTCCCCTCTTCTCCAATCAGATTTTCCTTCGGCACAAAACAGTCCTCATAGACGAGCTCCGCCGTATCGGACGAAAGCATTCCCATCTTCTGAAGTTTCCGCCCAACGGAAAAACCTTCCGTGCCTGTATCCACAAGAATAAGGCTGACCCACTTGACACCAGGGCCGCCTGTGCGGACCACCGTGTTGACCACATCGGCCTTCGTCCCGTTGGTAATAAACATCTTTGCCCCTGAGATGCTGTAGCCATCCCCGAGCGATTTGGCCCTCGTTTCAATGGTGGCCACATCAGAACCATGATTCGGTTCCGTTATGCCTATTGCAAAAAGCTTCTAACCGCTGCAAATGTCCTTTACGTACTTTTCTTTCAGCGCAGGATTGCCCGCATGTACCAGGGAGGCGCTCCCATAGTCTGTATGAACCATGACGCTCATGGCAAAACCAGATATTCCGCTGCGGCAGAGTTCTTCCCAGAAAACAAGATGCGTCTTGAGATCCGCACCCTGCCCGCCGTATTCCACCGGATAATTGATACCAAGAAGACCCAGGTCCCCCATGCGCTTGAAGATCGTCTTGTCATAACAGCCCTGCTCTTCCCATTTCTCAGCGTTCGGTTTAATCTCCTTTTGAACAAACCGGCGCATCATATCCCTGAAAGCGTTTTGCTCATCTGAAAAAAAATATTCTTTGCCCATAGGGTACTCCTTCCATGTACATCATTGAAACTGCGACAGTCCTGCTATCCTGCTCATCCTTGTCAGTGATCGTCAGTTCTTTTTACTGACGAAAGCAGCATACCCTGTTTCTGCTCCCCCGTCGCGAAGCAAAGACCAAAACAATCGATCTCGAATAGCGACTCCGATTCAAGGTCCATTTCTGTCCCCTTGTTGATAGCCGATTTGATCAATGCGAGCGCCGACGCACTTTTTGCGGCGATCCGTTTCGCCAAGGCCAGAGTTTTCTCCATAAGTTCCTCAGCTTGATACATTTCAACGAACTACCCCGCCGCAAGCAACGGGGTAGCAACAACTTCTAATCGGTACTTTTCTCGCAGCAAGCTGCGGGGGATTAGACCCGAAAAGAGATTAATGAAACCCATGGCTAGGGCCTCGTTGGCCCAATCATATCCCCGGTGAAGCAGAGCTGATTGGCCTTGGTAAACGCCAATCATTCGCAACAGACACCGCGTATCGGCACCGCCTGGCATGATACCGATATTGATTTCCGGCCGGCCGAAACGGGTCTTGCTCGAAGCCGTTCCCAGGTCACAGGACATGGCGCATTCCAACCCGCCGCCGAGACATAAGCCGTTGATCGCAGCGACGATGGGTTTCTTCACATTCCATATTTTGTCCGTGACCCGCTTGTCTGCCAGGGCATGATTCCTGGCTTCCATAATGTTTCTCCGTGACGTTCGTTGGTCATCCGAGCATACTAATGCCTGCCCGCCATACCCCATCTTTAATCCATCCGAGATGTGACTGGCGAGAACCGTTACGCTCGTCCATGAAGTTAGTTACGCGCGCTTATGGTTACGACAAGATCTCCCTGGCTATAATCATGCGTTGGACTTCGTCGGTACCGCCTCCGATCTGCTGGAGTTTTGCGTCACGCATCATTCGTTCCACGGGAAATTCCTTTATGTATCCGTATCCGCCCATAACCTGAACCGCTTCCGTGGTGATTTCCATGGCCGCATCGGCGGTATATAGTTTGGCATATGATGCTGTCAGATTCATCTCTCCGACCAATCCGTTGTCGGCCATTGCGGCAGCCTTGTACGTAATGAGTCGCGACATTTCTGTTTTCATGGCCATGTCCACAAGTTTTGACTGTATCATTTGAAACGAGCAAATGGGCTTCCCGAACTGAACCCGTTCTTTCGAATACTTCAAGGCCCATTCATAGGCACCACGCATCAAGCCCAGCGACATTGCGGCGAGTGCCGTTCTTTCCGTGTTGAGCCCCCCCATCAGAATCAGGGCTCCTTCGCCGACCTTACCAAGGACATTCTCTTTGGGAACCTGGCAGTCTTCAAAGATCAACTCACCGGTGGGAGAACCGCGCCACCCCATTTTCTCAAATTTCTTTCCCCGTGAAAAACCGGGGAATTCCTTCTCAATAATAAAGGCGGTCACGCCCCGGGGCCCCGCATCCATATCGGTCTTTGCATAGACGACAAAAATGTCACCAACCGGTCCGTTTGAAATGAATGTCTTTGTCCCGTTAAAGATATAATGGTCACCCTTATCGTCGGCACGAAGTTTCATCGATCCCAGGACATCGGAACCCGCACCGGGTTCGGTCATCGCAATACCACCGATCTTTTCACCTCTGCACAGTATGGGGAGATATTTCTGTGCCTGTTCCTCTGTTGCATTTCTCCGAATGTTATCGGTACACAGCAGGGCATGAACACCCCACGACGCACCGGTGGACATGCAGACGGCACACAGTTCTTCAAACACAATAGCCATTTCGGTATATCCCGCGCCGGCGCCGCCGTATTTCGGATCCACGGTAAGGCCCAGAAGCCCCATATCTCTCAGCTTGTTAAAACTCTCCGTAGGAAATCGTTCGTCTCTATCAATCTCATAGGCAAGGGGAGCGACTTCCTTCTCGGAGAACTTCCTCATCGTCTCCCGCAAAATCTTTTGTTCTTCCGTAAACTCGATCACAAATAAAACCTCCTGATCAGAGATAAGCGTTCAGCAGTCAACCTCAGGTCCACTGCTGAATGCTTACCGAATTATTATTCTTGCCCGATTTCCTTCAGGATCAGATCGGCACACTGCATGCCGCTGAGCGCCGCGCCGTTCGATGCGAGTCCTCGTCCCTGGTATGTATCGCCCGCAAAATAAAGGTTTGGGATTCCCGGAGCATGGAGCCCGGGTTTGAATCTTCCGACCAGTCCCGGCTGGCGAGCCAGGCCGTCACAACCGTCCACATAGTAAGGTATTCTCCATTCTACTTTATCTTCTATACCGGGAAACATCTCCTTAACATCTTCCCACATGAGATCCAGAAGTCGTTCCCGTTCAAACTTATCTGATGCCTGCGGATTTTCGACAACGATATCAGTATGAAGAATCTGCTTCCCTTCGGGAGCTGCATCGGGTGCAAAATTCGAAGCGGGGAAGCCCTGGAATGGAAACCCCGAATGTTTCAGTTTGAGAGCAGTGAGAAAACACAACCTCTTCGGATCAACAACAGGCTCAGATAACCCGATCATATAACCGATAAGACCGGTGACCTCCTTCGATATATCTGTGATACGTTTGAGCCACCATCGTGGCATCGGACTGGTCTCTGAATTGAAATCTATGATCCGATTCAGTTGATAGATCGGCAATGCACAGACGACTCGATCCGCATAAATGGTTTCCTTTTCAAATATTCTGTACTCTTTCTCATACACATGTTCCTTTGCGGGAATTCTAACACCAATCGCCTCTCTGTCCTCGATCACAACTTCCTGCACATCGCAATTCAGTCTGATTTCACCACCGTTTTCCTCGATTACCTCTACCAGACCTCTTGTAATCCCTTCCATCCCGTCCAGAGGATAACTTGAAGAAAGAACCTGCCGTGCCTTCCTGAGATTATCCCTCGCGATATACAGCACCTCACCAGCTGCCATATCGATGGCGTCGGGGATGGTAGTCATGATCATACCCATATCGGTAAACAGTTCCCTAACGGACGCCTGCGGAACATTTTCCACAAGCCATTCCTCAAGAGAACGGTTGTCCCATGCCTCTATCTCCGCATCTGCCATAGCGCCAATTTTTGCCAACATGTCTGCAAAGGCCGCTTTGTCTTCTTTCGTCATCGGCACAAGTTCAGCTACGCTGACAAAATTTTCGTCATTCCAGATCTGCACGGTCTCGCTGAACGGTCCCCACTCTACTTTCTTGCCGACACGCTCGTTTACGGCATTGCAACTCGATTTCTCACCAAGTTCGATCATTTTCAGGCCTATGTCAGTTCGCCATCCCTCGCCCGGATATCCGCCATAACTCATCATTCGACCACCAAACTTCGGAAACCTGTCAAGCACCAGAACCTTCATGCCGGCTTCTTTCGATAATATTGCCGCCACACCCAAACCGGCTATTCCAGCACCTATCACTATTAAATCGTATTTTCCTAACTTCATCCATCTTCTCCTTCTCTCATATGTTCCATGAAAATTACCTTCTCCCATCAGGGATCTGGTCCTATTCCGTTCCAAAATATAATAATGAGGGACCCTTAGGCCCTTGAAGTCCTCAAGGAATTGATGCTCTTCCACAAATTACTTTCTTTTGAGGAATCTTGACCAGATACAGCAGATAAACTGAAATCAAGCAAAGCAATCCATTTATTATAAAAGCCGTTGTATACTTTCCGGTTATATCGTAGGAAAAACCATAGATAATAGGGCCTGTTGAACCGGTCAAACTGGTAAATACAGCCATAAATCCGAAAATAATAGGTAGATTCTTTACACCAAAAAGATCACCTAAGTAGACGGGATACATGGACTGACCCAATCCATAGGTGAAACCTATCGTAATTGCAACAGCAATCAAGCTTGCTTGCCCTGTTACACGCGTAGCAAGAAAACATCCGAATGCCATGCCAACCATATTTACATAAAGTATTGGTTTACGTGTCCAGCCAAATCGTTTCATACACCAATCGGAAATTGCGCCGGAAAGAAGTCTTCCCACAACAGAAGAGAGCAGCAGCCCGAAACTGAAGATTGAAACCGCTGTACCGATTGCAATGTTCAGATCCAAATTGGCCCAAGTGATTAAATGGCCGAGGAATCCAAAAACTCCGATTAGAAAGACTGATTGAATGACAACCAGCAACCAGAATGTTCTTGTGCGTAAGGCATCTTTTGATAACCACGTTTCATCCCTGGCCATAAAGTCAGGCCTTTGGTTAAGCTCTTCATCAGTAGGGGCAATGCCGTCCGGATATGTTCCTGCCGACTCAGGATCCTTTTTTAACAACAAGCCGCCAATCACTCCCCCAACCGCAAGAACTATTCCGAACAATATGTATCCTGTTTGCCAGTTAGATGCAGCCATGATAGATTGTGCCACTGGAGTTAGTATCATAATACCTAAACCAGAACCTGTCATGGCTATTGAAACCATTAAGGCAACCTTCCTCATGAACCATCTTCTAACAGTCGATACGGTGGCTATCTGATACGAAAGACCGATACCTACAGGGAATATCACGCCGTAGAGTGCAATAAAGTGCCATATTTTTGTGACCTGACTCAGGCATGCCATGCCAACAGCGCCTATGACAGCACCTGAAATGACCGTCCATTTCGGCCCTATGCGATCAACCAAATAGCCACCGAAAAGACTAAAGAGAGGTAGTACGATTAAATTGAGCGTGAATCCGAGTGAAAGCATTCCGCGCGACCAACCAAATTCCTGTAAAAGGTAAGGCTGAAACACACCAAAACTGAATTGGGCCCCCGCACTTACAAACATTGCCAGCCAGGCACCCAGCACAATCACATAGCCATAGAATATTTTCTGATCCTTAACTTGCGGTTGCATATGATGTTTCTTCTCAATCATCCTTATTATCGGGACTACCCCTGTTATAAACCGATTTGTTAAGTCAATGACATTGATGCTATAATAGCTTTTATCTGAGCCCCGAGATTTGCGATATAGGCATTTCGCTCCATGAGTATCGTTCCTTTTTCATCATACTCTGCCTTGACCATCAATCTCTTTGCTACGTCAAGATCTCCGTCAGCACTGTGGAGATACTGTTCAATCAGTTTCCGATATGCCATCGTCTCCGCATATGATTTATTTAGTCATTGAAAACCCCGCCCTCTGGACGGGGTCAGAGTCATTATCTATTTATACATACCATCAATAAGATCGTTAAATCGCTCACCCACATATTTTCGCTTTAATTTCATTGTTGCAGTCAACTCTGAGTCGTCAGTGGTGAGCTTGATGTCAATGAGTTGAAACTTCTTGATGGTCTCTACCTGAGCCAGGGTTTTATTTACTTTATTCACCTCTTTTTGGATGAGCTCAATAATTTCTTCATTGTGACAGAGACTTTTATAGGTAGTAAAGGGAATGCGTTGATCCTGGGCGTATTGCGTGACGTTTTCATCATCAATCATGATGAGGGCTGTAAGGTATTTCTTGCCATCTCCAATAACTACGGCATCGTTGATGTACGGGCTGAACTTAAATTTGTTTTCAATGTATTGTGGAGTAATATTTTTCCCGCCGGCTGTGATGATAATGTCCTTCTTGCGATCAGTGATCAGGAGATTCCCCTCATCATCGAATCTGCCTACATCGCCGGAATGTAGCCACCCGTCTACGATATACTCCTTAGTCAATTTAGGGTCTTTATAATATCCCTGGAAGACATTAGGTCCCTTTACCAGGATTTCCCCGTCATCAGCAATCTTTACCTCGATGCCGGGTATGGGCTTCCCCACTGTTTCCAATTTAATATCCTCACCCTGATGAATGGTGGTGGGGCCGGTATCCTCTGTCTGTCCATAAACCTCCCTGATGGGGATTCCAATAGCATGAAAGAACTTCAGGATATCCGGGGAAATAGGGGCACCTCCTGAGAAAACAAAACGTCCCCGCTCCAGGCCTAGAGAGTGCTTAAGATTTCTGAATACCAGAAAGTGAGCCAGGGCGTATTTAATCTTCAAAAACATGGAGGGGTGCTTGTGATCCAATCTATAGATACTTGCCTCTTTCCCTACCTTTATTGCCCAATCAAACCCCTTTTTTTCCAGCCAGGTGGAATCCTGCATTCTAAGGATGATATTGGAATAGAACTTTTCCCAGATACGGGGTACTGCGAAAAAGACATGAGGGGAGATCTCCCGGATATCCTCCGGCACTGTCTCCAGATTCTCTGCAAAATTGACAACCTGCCCATAGGTCAGTGAGGAAAATACGGTCATGTCGCGCTCTGCAATGTGGCAAAGAGGGAGAAAGGAGAGCATTTCATCAGTTTCATATATGGGGTTGGACTCGCCAAGTGCCTGGTTGGTCCAGATTACATTGCGATGAGAGAGCATAGCTCCCTTGGGCGACCCTGTGGTACCTGAAGTGTAAACGATCAAGGCAATGTCCTCCGGTTTTACCTGAGGCCATAGATCATCAAACCCCCCGGGGTCTCTCTCAGCTTCCTTCTTACCTATGGCCATGAAATCGTCAAAACTCATGACCATAGGATCCTTAAAGTTTCTGAGGCCCTCCATATCATAAACGATCACCTTTTCAAGCATTGGCAATTCTTTTCTGGTCAGGAGCACCTTGTCCAGCTGTTCCTCATCCTCTACGAAAAAGATGCGAGATTCAGAGTGGTTAGTAATATAAGATACCTCCTCTGCAGAGTTGGTTGGATAGATTCCCACCGTGATGGCGCCAATGCATTGTATCGCTATGTCGCAGTAGAGCCACTCCGGATTGTTTTGGCTGAGAATGGAGACGCACTGACCTTTTTTGATGCCGAGAGCCACAAGCCCCGTACCTGCGACACGGACATTCTCTCCATACTGACTCCAAGAGATCTCCTTCCAGACACCAAGCACCTTATCGCGCATGGCCACTCGATCTCTGAATCGCTTCACCTGGGCATGAAAGAGTTTGGGTACAGTATCCAAGGATGGATCTGGTTTTACACTTTTAAGCATAACTTCCTCATTGATATTTATTTGTCACGCAACAGAAAACAGGCAAAGGGGAAAGGGTACAGCCATTATTGCTGCCCTTTTCCCCTTGCCCTATGACCCACCTTTCATCTTTATTCTTCCTCAATCTTGGAAAATCGCCAGTCTCCTATAGGCGTCCAAAGACCATTTTTTACCTTGTACATCTTTACAGCGCCTCCTCCCGCCCTCCTGTTGGGCCCCCAGGTAATGGGTGCAAGTATTCCATTCTCAAAACCTTTGAAGGTCTCCAGCGCCTTGATCATGCCTTCCCGGGTCAGATTTTTGCCTGCTCGCTTGAGACCCTCCACCAGGGTGACAGCGGCCTGGTATCCATAGTAATTATAGAAATTATCTATATCGCACATCTTGTACTTGGCCATATTATTTTTAAACTCGGTGATTCTGGGGGTGGTTTCGGTGTAGGCATCATAGACCGTACCAGTGCAGTAGAAGCCATTACTGTAATCGACAGCATCACCGGCTAAGTCAATAACCTTTTTGGCCATGGAGGCTAAAGAAGTAAAATAGGTAGCCTTGTATTGCAGGCGCTGGGCCTCCTTCATTAGTATAGCCGGCTCCCGAATCAGGGTCCACGACAATATATGAGTGATCCCGGCATCTTTGCACTTTGCTATTTGAGGACTGAAATCCACGGTACCCCTTTTATACGGAAACTCTAACAAATCAAGACCATAATACTTACACCCTATACGTGTCCCGTTACGCCAGTCATGACCCGGTGTATCGTCCTGATAGATGCATGCAATTTTTGGATCCTTTATGCCCATGTCATCCACGATATACTCCACGGCCAGTTTTCCCATAGTCGTATAATGCGTGTCTGCCAGAAACAGATACTTTCTGGGAGGAACCCCCATATCACGGTTCTGCGTGGCTGGTATAAGTAGAGGTATCCCTTTAGATTCCAAAAATGGATACATGGCATTGCACTGAGCCGATCCCAATACGTGGAATATGCAGAAAACCTTATCCCTGACAACCAGTTTCTTACAGGCCTGTACGGCTCGGGGGGAGCTGTATCCATCGTCCTCAAGGATGTATTTGATCTTACGCCCATAAATACCGCCCTGGTCATTGATGTGCTTAAAGTAGAGTTTTGCCCCGTCACTAACCCCCTTTCCCATGAAGGCAATAGGTCCTGAGAGGTCCACAATGCCTCCGATCTTGACCTCTTTTTCTGAAACTCCCACTTCAGCCCAGCCTACCCCGGCAAAAACAAGTAAAAGGGCTAAGGTCACAGTAACTGATTTCCATACCTTTGTACTTTTCATCTCCTTACCTCCTTTGTTAACATTATTTGCTTATTGATCTTTTGTTATCAGCGGCCAAGAATTGATCTTGTTAAGAAAGGCCCCCTTCCTTCCAAAAATATTGACCAATGCTTACCCCTGACAGCAACCCCTACCTCCACTGTTTCTTTTTCTTCCATCTACGCGTGCCACGGATACCCTCTTCCCGCATACCCAGATAAAATTCCTTAACATCCTCATTTTCTCTCAGCCTCTCTGTGGTGTCGTCCATAACGATACGGCCTACCTCAAGAATATAACCATGCTGAGCCACAGCAAGCGCCATCCTGGCGTTCTGTTCTACTAAAAGTATGGTGGTCTTTTCTTGCTCGTTGATACGTTTGATAATGTCAAAAATGTTTTTAACCAGGAGGGGCGCCAGTCCCAGAGAAGGCTCATCCAGCAGTAGTAGTTTGGGTCTGGACATGAAGGCCCTCCCGATAACCAGCATCTGTTGCTCTCCACCACTCAAGGTATATGAAAGCTGTTTCTCTCTCTCTTTTAACACTGGGAAATAATCATAAACCCGTTTCAGATCATCTGCAACACCCCGGGAGTCCTTCCGGATGAAAGCGCCCATCATCAGGTTTTTGTGAACGCTAAGATCGGGGAAGACCTCTCTTCCCTCAGGCACGTGTGATATCCCCATTTTGACAATCACTTCCGGTTCCAGGCCCTGGATTTCGTTCCCTTCAAAAAGCACCTTCCCCTTCTCAGGTTCGATAAGACCGGAAATGGTTCTTAAAACTGTGGTTTTTCCAGCCCCGTTAGCCCCCAAAATGGTGACGATGGAACCTTCTTCAATACTAAATGAAATGCCCTTCGCCACATTGATGGGGCCGTAGGAAACCTCCATATTTTTAACGTCCAGTAAAGCCATGCTATCCTTCTTCCCCCAAATAAGCCTTGATCACATCAGGGTCTTCAACTACCTCTTTTGGTTTCCCCTGGGCCAACACCCGTCCGTAATCAACAGCAGTTATGGCATTGCATATATCCACAACCAACCTCATATCATGCTCCACCAGAAGGATGGTAATGCCAAAATCTTCGATGATATCCTCAATCCAGAAGGCCAGATCCTGGGTCTCTTCTACATTGAGACCTGATGAAGGCTCGTCTAAAAGCAGGAATTCCGGCTCCATAGCCAGGGCCCTCCCTAATTCCACATTTTTTTGAACCCCGTAAGGGACACTATTGATGGGGGTATTGCGGTAGGCCTGGAGATCCAGAAAGTCAATGATTTCTTCCACTTTTTCTCTGAACGCCAGTTCCTGCTTTTGAGCCTTTCCCCAGAATAAGACGTCAGAGAAAATGCTCGTCTGTCTTTTAGAATGGCGGCCAAGAAGCATATTGTCCATCACCGACATATTCTTAAAAAGCTCAATATTCTGAAATGTTCTGGCGATCCCCCTCGAGACTACCTGATGTGGTTTGAGGCGTGAGATATCCCTTTCCTTAAAGATCACCTCACCCTGATCAGCCTTGTAGATTCTACTGATACAATTAAAAAGGGTGGTCTTCCCAGCGCCATTAGGCCCGATAATGCCATGAACACTTCCCTGCTTCACCTCAAGGTTGATCATATCCAGCGCCCGTACACCCCCAAAATGGATAGAGAGGTCCTTTACCTGAAAATACTTTTTTTCCATCATTTTCTCGGGAATTTCCTTTCACTATATGTACTACCAGCTACCATCAACTTTTCAGTAGTTGTCATCGTGATCATCTTACTGCTTTTCTGTCCGGTAAAATTTCCTTACCCTCCTGAAGGTATCCTTTTTGTAGAGAGGAAAGTGCTCAAAGTAGAATTTTATCTTGAGCCAGCGTCCGTAAAGACCAAGAGGTTCAAAACGGATAAAGAGTACTAGAATCAGCCCATAAACAGCCGCCTGAAGGCCTGCCTGTTCCGCAATAATACTTGGAAGATAATCTTTGCTCAGAGAGATGAATTCAGGAAGTGCAATTATGAAGATAGCGCCAAATACAGCGCCGTGGACCGACCCCAACCCCCCTAACAGGATCATTACCAGGAAACTGATGGAGACCATAAAATCAAAATTTTCCGGGCCAATAAAGAGCATGAAATGAGCGAAAAGACAGCCGCCAATGCCAGCATAGAACGCGCTGATGCCAAAGGCAGCGGTTTTGTATATGGCCAGATTGATACCCATGGACTCAGCCGCAATCTCGCTGTCTCTAATGGCAATAAAGGCCCTTCCAGTGGATGTGCGCAGGATATTTTTAAGGATAATAATCATCAGAAGGACTGTAAAAAGGACCAGATAATAATAACTCTCATCCGTAGTAAAATTAAATGGACCCAAGGTAGGCCGAACTACGTTGATGCCATTAACGCCATTGGTAAGGCCCTCCCACTGGACAATGATTTCTTCCACAATAAACGCGAAGCCCATGGTGGCTATAGCCAGATAAAGACCCTTTAGTCTCAAGGCCGGAAGCCCAACAAATACGCCCACTAACGCAGCGAGCACACCTGCAGCCGGCAAGGCCATCCAGAAGGGAACCCCAAATTTCCCGGTTAATATAGCAGATGTATAAGCGCCTATGGCAAAAAAGGCGGCGTGACCCAGAGAGATCTGTCCGGTATATCCGGTTAAAAGGTTTAATCCCAGTGCTACAATCACGTATATACCAATGAGATTCATAAGCGAGACCGAATAGGTGTCTACTACCAGAGGGGCAAGTAGAAGCACTGCAATAAGAAGCAGGTACCAGGCAAGAGTGCTCTTGAATTTAAACAGCCGGATATCCTGCATATAGTTTTTTCGCATGATGAAGCGCATCTTTTAAACCCTCTTTCTTTCCTGAATACCGAATATGCCTTCCGGTCGGATCATCAAGACAGCGATTAGAATGATCCATGCGAAGATGTCCTTAAAGCCCTCCGGCAGGTATACACCCGCCAGGTTCTCTGAAACCCCGATAATGATGCCTCCAACAATAGCGCCAGGGATGCTGCCAAAGCCTCCCAGCACAGCTGCGGGAAAAGCCCTGAGGCCGATAAACCCCATATTGTAGTTCAAAAACTGAATAGGGGTTAAAAGTATACCTCCCACTGCTGCAACCACGGCGCTTATAGCCCAGATGCGTGAAAATGTACCTTTTACTCCGATACCCATAAGAAAAGCAGCCAGTTGATTCTGAGATGTGGCTTCCATAGAGATCCCCATTTTGGTCCGACTGAAGAAGAGATAGAGGGCTGTTATCAGAGTCAGGGTGACCCCAATGATCCATATATGAACAGATGAAACTGCCAGAGACGCAATCCGCACCGGGTGGTCGGTAATACCTGCCTGGAATTGGTAGGTATCATAGCCCCAGATCATGCCGGCTACACTTCGAATTAAGATACCCAGACCTATGGTCACCATTACCATAGCAAAGGCAGGCTCGCCCACCAGAGGCCTAAGCACTAAACGCTCAATCACTACTCCGAAAAAGAACATAAAGGCCAGCGTGATTCCAAGAGCTGCAAGAAAGGGGATCTGGAGATAATTTATACATGTAAAGGCTATAAAAGCACCAACCATCATGAGATCACCCTGGGCAAAATTAATCACTTCGGTGGCCTTGTATATGAGGATGAAACCAACAGCCACTATGGCGTAGATAGAACCCATGGCCAATCCGCTTACAATCTGCTGCCAGAGCATAAACTCTTACCCCCGTCCTTTCTTTGAGAAAGCCCAAAGCCGCGGCTTTTTCTACTCAATACCTTAGTGATAATATCACTGAACATAAAACTTATCCATAAATCCTGCAACCAGTTTCTGGTTTCAGTCAAAACCTCACCTAATGATCTCAAAGTACTTTATGTCCTGTATATTACCCTCCATCTCCTCCGGTTTCTTGAACACGGCCCTTACTTTCATCCCGACCTTTATCTTGCTTTCATCGGTCTCATTTATGATATGGGAGAAGATATTGTCGGAACCGTCTATATTTATATAACCATACGTATAAGGAATGGGTCTCTGTTCGCCTGTATTGGGATCAATGAAGGGATAGTTTACAACGGAAAATGCCATGATTGTACCGGTATCGGAAAGTTCCACCAACTCATCCAGTTCTTGAAAGCATGGTCCGCAGATCCTGCGAGGTGGCACCTTTACCTTCCCGCACTTCGGGCAGCGTATGCCCAGAAATCGTTGATGTTCTTTAATCTCCTGGAAAAATCTGCTTCCGTATTTGCCGATAGACCATTCATAAGGCATGGCAACATCGCCCGAGTTTACCGTCAACAATTCTTTTTCTTTCATAATTCTCTCCCGCACTCCTCTTTATTCGGGTTTATCTTGTCCTAAAACCACCACATCAGACCACCAGCAACCGCCAAACCCGGTCGCCAGCGCGGTCTTAACATCGGGAACCTGACGCTTATCTCCCTTTCCCATGATCTGGATAGCCGCCTCTGCTACCCTCAGGAGAGCCGTTGCACCAATGCAATTTGTACTTATAACACCGCCCGAGGGATTCATTGGAATTTTGCCTCCCATATCGGTATTGCCATCCCAGATAAATTTCGGACCTTCACCCGGTCCGCAGAAGCCCATGGCCTCGATCCACTTCAGTCCGGCATACGAATAGGGCAGATATAATTCCGCCACATCAAAATCTTCTGCCGGATTTTTGATCCCCGCCTTATCAAAGGCCTCGCGTGACGCCCGCTGAAGTGACAACATGCCCGTATCATAGTCAACATCACCGAACCAGGTGGTGGTATGACGTACTGCGCACGATTTTATCCAGGCGGGCTGCGGTGTAATCTTTTCAGCCACACCTTCAGATGCAAAGACAACGGCACACGCCCCATCCGTCCGGGGGCATACATCCAGCAATTTAATAGGATATGCAAGCATAGAAGACTCCATAACATCCTCTATGCTTATCGGCCTGTTATACATCTGAGCATACGGGTTATTCAGGGCATGCGTTCTGTCTCTTACCGCCACCCGTGCGGCGTCTTCCTGGGTGACTCCATACTGTTCCATGTAGGCGGATGCCTCTGTTGCAAGGCTGGGGATCGCCCCGGAATATGAAAACCTGTCCCATATGGGATCACTGCATGTAATTATGGCGGCACTTGTATCACTCTCCGAATTTTTCTCCCAGCCGATAGCGAGAACCCTGTCAAAGAGACCGGATGCCACATGATAAAATGCCGACATTGCAACCGATGTGCCTGTTGTTCCGCCGGTAGTTACTTTCATGATGGGTCTCATAATTCCGCCCGATCCTTCAACACTCCAGGTATCGACGTAATTAATAGACTCGAAATGGTCCATGTTACCGATAACAATAGCATCGATATCACCAATAGTCAGTTCGCAGTCTGCCAGTGCTCTGGTAACTGCCTCATTGATCATCTCTCTCCCGTTGACATCAAGTCTGTGACTCTGGTGGTAAGTCTGACCTGTTCCAACAATTGCTACTCGTTTTGCCATGTCTTTGTTCCTCCTCAGTCTCTACCCAAAACCCATACACAGTGGCTCTGTCCACAAGGGCCATTAATTCCATGTGCCAATGCTGTTTTTGCTCCATCGATCTGATGCGAGCCTGCATCTCCTCGAAGTTGTAATACCGCTTCAATAATTCTTGCCAGACCTGCAACAAGAACGGGATGCGCCGACAAAACACCACCCGATGGATTGACAGGCAGGCTGCCATTCATGGCAGTTACCCCATCTTCAGTCATCTTGCCGCCCTTCCCTGGGTCACAGAATCCCAGTCCTTCCAGCCACAGAGGTTCCATGTAGCTGAACGCGTCATAAAGTTCTACTACATCTATTTCCTTCAGAGGATCCGTTATCCCTGCCATAGCATAGGCACGCCGAGCTGCATCTTTCAGTGATCTGGGGTCTGCCAGATCACGATCTCCCAGAAAATAGGCATCCGAACAGTGGGCGACTCCCTTTACCCAAACCGGTTCGGTCTTCGCCTTTTCAGCGTTCTCTCCATTTGCAATGATAATTGCGGCAGCACCATCACTGATCGGGCTGCAGTCCAATAATTTAAGGGGATCGGCGATCTTTCGTGACTGCATGACATCCTGAACCGTAATGTCCAGCGGTAACTGGGCGTAGGGATTGTTTCCGGCGTTGCCATGGTTCTTAACGGATACCATGGCACACTGCTCTTCAGTAATGCCATATTTTTCCATGTAGGCATTTGCCTGAAGTGCTGAAGAGCTAATGGCATCCAATCCTAAAGAACGATGGTAAACAGGATCAAACATGCCGTTGGTTATGATTTTCGAATCTCCTTCACTACCCTTTGAGTGGGCTACAACTAACGTGGTCTTGCATCCAGCGAGCACTCTCATGGCACCATAGAAGGCGCCAAAGGTCCCGTCGCCTTCCACAGTCGATACATTTTTGTCATGCGCTCCTGCTGCTTCCTGAACCGCCATACATGAGATCGTTCTCCCGTCCCAGAAGTCATTTGATATAGTAATAACACTGTCTATATCATCAAGGGTGTATCCTGCATCCTCCATGGCTTTTGTCGTTACTTCATAAACCATGTCATAAAATATCTCACCCTTCTTTCTCTTTTCGTATCTGGTCTGGCCGACACCAACTATCGCTATTTTTTCCATGTTTCCTCCGTTTCCGCTTACATGATCACAAAGGAATCGATATCCAGAATATGACCTGTCCGATCTTCCTTGAATTTCGCAGTCACCCGCACACCATTCTTTAGTTTGTCTAGATCTTCTTTAATTATGTGAACAAATCCGACATCTGCTCCATCCAGTTTGATTATCACATAGGCAAACGGCGCCTTCGTCGGCTGAACCGGATAATCGTATCTGACGATCGTATATGCCGTTACAATACCTTCCGGACCGAGTTCGACCCATTCGTCCTCACCAATTTCTCTGAAGCATGTGCCGCAATTCTTACGCGGCGGGACATAAACAGTATTGCACTCACTGCACTGATTCCCGATTATCTTCTTCTCGTCGCGAAGGGCCACCAGAAAACGGCTCCCTACCTCTCCGACCGACCAGGTATACGGCACTTTTATCTGGCCCTTGAGTGTTAACGCCTCTACATCTTTTAACCATTCTGCCATATCTTCCTCCTCGCTCTTAGAACAGCCATAGCTTTAATCAAAACATACATTGTAGAGATATAACATGCTACACACTGATTGTAATCGCCTCACCCTGTGAGAGTCCGCCGCAGATGGCAGCAACTCCTCTGCCGCCACCCCTGCGCATCAGTTCGTACATCAGCGTCATCGCTACACGTGCACCACTTGCCCCCACCGGATGGCCGATTGCAATGGCACCACCGTTCACATTGGTTTTGTTCTGAAGTTCCTGCCACTTTCCAGGATCATCATTGGCAAGCATCTTCAGAGATACCAGTGTTACCGCCGCAAATGCTTCGTTGATTTCAATCAGATCCATGTCATCAATGGTCTTTCCCTGTTTTACTAACATTTTTCCAATGGTCTGGGCAGGGACACATGCCATATACTTGGGTGCGCCTGCGGCTGCCTGGCATGCTTCTATGGTAGCCAGGGGTTTTAACCCCATACTCTCGGCCTTCTTACGACTCATGATAACGATGGCCGACGCGCCGGAATTCATACCTGGAGCATTTCCTGCCGTTACCGTGGGGCTCCCATAGACAGGCTTCAATGAAGCCATTCTTTCCGGCGACAGGTTTTCTCTCGGTGACTCATCTCTGTCCATAATAATGGGATCACCTTTTTTCTGAGGAACTTCAATTGTCATAAGCTCTTCGCCGATCTTAAATTTGCCTTCACCATAGGCCTTGAACCATTTTTGATGACTTCCGAGCGCCCACTCATCCTGCTTTTCCCGGGAAACACCATACTCAATGGCAACATGCCCGGCATCGGTTGCCACGGGCGCGAATCCCCTCCGTCCGTACCCGAGTTCAAACAGAACATCTTCCAACTCGATGGGTCCCAAACGATTTCCCCACCTTGCCTTGGCAGCACTCGCAATCAGGGGAACATTGCCCATGTTCTCTGCTCCAGAAGCAATGATCACCTCAGCATCCCCTGACTTAATGGCACGGCAGCCAAGGCGAAGAGCCGTCATGGATGAACAGCAGGCACGGTCAATCGTCAGCGATATATTGTCTTCGGGAAATCCGGCACCAAGGGTAATCTGTCTCGCCGGAACATTGGTCAGAATTGCATACTCGGCGGGGATACAGGTTCCGTAGTAAACTTCATCCACGTCTTTCGGGTCCTGCTTGATTCTGCCGGTGACTTCTTTCAACACATCGATGCCAAGGTCGAAACTTGACGTAGTCCGAAGAATACCGTCGAATTTTCCAAAGGGTGTCCGTACTGCGCTTACTATAACAACATCGTTTTCACTCATAGTTTGTCCCTTCTTTATTTTGTCTTTCCGAATTAGTCAGAAAATAATGGTTCGTTCATGGTTATTGTAACGCCGCTGCGCTTTCTCAATGTTTTCACCAGGCCCTCTATCTTAGGAAGTTCATAGTCGAAAAAATACCGGAAGGTGTATAGCTTCCCCTTGTAGAAGTCGGTGTCAGCCCCGGTTGTATTGCATTCAAATTCCTTCTCTATAACGATTGCCTGCTTCAGCCACTGCCAGGCAATGGAGATAATTCCGAACAGTTCCAGATACAGGGTCGCGTCGGCAGTAAACAGTTCTGCGTCCCCTTTTTTTCGAATGTCCAGCAGAGAGGTGGTAACGTTCTTAAGAAGTCCGAGGGCATACCGAAGCTCTCCGGCTTGCTGAGCAAGCGCTGGGATTTCTCTCGCCTCGTTAAAGGTTGATGTAACTTCGTCGAGATAAAGATTATATGCCTTTCCTTCTTTTAATGTGATGTTTCGTCCCAGAAGTGTTATCCCATGGATTCCTGTGGTTCCTTCATGGATGGGATGAATCCGGATGTCCCGGTAATACTGCTGGAGCGGGAAGTCATCACAGTACCCATACCCCCCCAGACACTGCAATCCCTGGCTGACCGAGAAGATACCCATCTCAGAGGGATAGCTCTTGGCAACGGGGGTCAACAAATCCAGCAGGAGGGAGTATTTTTCTTTTTCTTCTCCCGTCAGCACTTTTTCATAGTCTGCATAGGTTGCGCATTGCAACAGAAGTGAAAGCGATCCCTCAACAATTGCCCGTTGAAAGAGAAGCATCCGTTTGATATCGGCATGTTCGATAATGGGTACCTGGGGAAAGTTCGGATCTTTGTTGCCCATCCTCCTTCCCTGAGGACGTTCTCTTGTGTATTCGAGGGCAGCGTAATACGCGGCTGAGCTAATTCCCGCAGCTCCGAGCCCTACATCAATTCGCTGCTCATTCATCATCTGGAACATATATGACAGCCCTTTATGGGGCTCGCCCACTAGAAAGCCCCGACAATCATCGTTCTCCCCTATACTTAACTGATTAATAGGACATCCCCGGTAACCCAACTTATGGTACAACCCTGTAACATTAACATCATTGGGAACCAGATCGCCGCTCTCATTAACGCGCTTCTCAGGTACAACAAAAAGGGATATACCTCTCACGCCCGCCGGCGCGCCTTTGATCTTCGCCAGCATCAGGTGAATTACATTATCAACACCATCGTGATCCGCCGCGGAGATAAATATCTTCTGTCCCCGCATCTTGTAGTGTCCCTGGTCCATCGGTTCTGCCGTTGTGCTAATATCGGCCAGGGAACTCCCCGCCTGGGGTTCCGTCAGCGCCATGGTACCCTGCCATTTACCGGCAAACATAAGGGGCAAGTACATTCCTTTCATTTCATCGGTACAGAAACTATCTATTAGTCGGGCCGCCCCGCTTGAAAGAGAAGGATAGGCCGATGCCGAATAATTTGCTGCAAAAAATATGAATCGTGAAGCAAGTACGATGGTAACAGGAAGTTGTTGGCCTTCTGATTCGAAAGGAAAGTTGGCATTGATCCACCCCCCTCCTCCGAATTCCGCCATAAGATCCCGAACTTTGGGATGTACCTTGACATGGCCGTCAACAAATTCCGGCTGGTTTACGTCCATATCCTCCAGAAGGGGATACAGTTTATCTTTTGATAATTTAAGGGCCGTATCCAGGACCATGTCGAAAACCTCTTTACTATGTTCCTCGTAATACGGATACTGCGTTATTTCATTGATGTGATGAACATCATAAAGTAAAAATTTTAAATTTCTCTCGCTGATAAATTTCTCTGACATCGTGTACCTCTATATCAATTGTAATTATTTGACTCTTGATCGACTCGTAAAAAGTCGAAATATACACAATTTTGTCATTCCCGTGAAAACGGGAATCCAGTATTTTTAAGTAGTTATGCGCTTCTGGATTCCTGCCTGCGCGGGAATGACAGACTTTTTACGAAAGCATCACTCTTCGTTAATATAAATTACGCTTCGCAAATATCTACTTTTCGTATCTGTAAAATCCTCGTCCAGTCTTCCGTCCCAACTTCTTTTCTTTCACCATCTTTTCGAACAGTGGAGACGGCTTGTACCGTTCTTCTCCGGTCATGGCATACATTGCTTCCAAGGCATTTTGAACTATGTCTACCCCGGCCATGTCCATGATCTCGATAACCCCCATGGGCCAGTTGCATCCGAGCTTGAGTGCGGAATCGATATCTTCCGGCTCCGCGATACCGTTATTGACCATATTCGCCGCTTCATTGTACATGAGGCACAGATATCGATTGACTATGAAACCGGGGACATCCTTGACCGCTATCGGTGACTTGCCGAACCGGCGGCATAACTCCATGGTCTTTGCAACGGTGGTGTCCGATGTCTTCTCACCCTTGACGATCTCCACCAGCCGCATCAGCGGCACCGGGCTGAAATAGTGGGTACCGATGACCCGGTCGGGATGGCCCGCAACAGCGGCTATCTCGGAGATGCTCATGGTCGATGTGTTGCTCGCCAGGATTACATCTTCGGGACACAGCGCATCGAGGTTCCGAAAGATCTCTTTCTTCAGGTCCAGGTTCTCAAACACCGCCTCCACCACCATGACGGCCCCGGCAACGCCCGCGGCCATATCCGTCGTTCCCGAAAGCCTCGATTGCATACCGGTATACTGTTCCTCGGTGATCGTACCCTTGGCAACCTTCTTGCCGATAAACTTCTTGATATTACCGATGCCCCGCTCAATAAAGTCATCATTCGTGTCGATGACAACCACCTCAAATCCGGCCTCTACGGCTATCTGGGCAATGCCGGACCCCATGGTCCCGGCCCCGGTTACTGCGATCTTTTTCATCATGGTTTTTCTCCTCTTCAAAACAGCATGATATCTAGATAGATTATTAATGGGGACCGATAGAGGGAGGAAGGAGGGAGCAAAACCTCCCGCTATCTTCAGGCCATTGTGAATAGATTTGATACTCCGGATATCAACCCTTACAGAGTACCCTTCAGCCCTTTTTCTTCTTGATGAATTTCTTCATCGCCTGTTTCTGCTCGTCCGTGGCAAAACAAAGACCGAAACAATCGATCTCCAGCATCGACCCTGATTCGATATCGATTTCGGCGCCCCGGTTCATCGCCGTCTTAATCAAGGACAGCGCAACGGCACTCTTTGTCGCGATCTTCTTTGCCAGCAACAGGGTCTCTTCCATCAGAGAATCCTGTGGGTAAATATGATTGATCAGGCCGAGCGCAAGGGCCTCTTGGGCGGGTATCATCGAACCGGTGTAGATCATCTCCTTCGCCCTGCCCATGCCGATCATGCGGGGAAGCCGCTGGGTTCCCCCCGAACCGGGCATGATGCCGATGGCGATCTCCGGCTGTCCGAATTTCGCATTGTCCGATGCCACGCGAAAGTCACAGGCCATGGCATACTCAAGTCCTCCGCCGAGGCAGATGCCGTTGATGGCGGCAATCACCGGCTTGGTAAGATTGTAAAGCTTATCGACAGCCCGTTTCGCCTGCAGCGCGTAGTCCCTCGCCCCGATGGAATCCATATCCGCCATCTCGGTAATATCTCCGCCGGCTACAAAGGCCTTCGTTCCCGCTCCGGTCAGTATTATTACCCCTATCCCCTCATCCTTTTCCGCCGCATCGAGAAGTTCAACCAATTTCAGATTAACGGCGCTGCTCAACGCATTCATCGCCTGTGGTCGGTTGAATGTAATGATGGCAATCTGGCCCTTCCGCTCCCATACAACAAATTTGTTATTTCCCATGAGCCGCGCTATCTCCCTCGCTTATACTTGATGCTCTCGTAAAAAGTCGTGACGCAAGAAGTACCTAGAATAATTTAGAAACAAGTCATTTAGTCCTTGTCAATCACCCGACAATAGGTAGTTTCTCCTTGTAAAACCAATAAGTTAGGGGTCAACATCTTCCGGGCAACGGCTGTCCGGATGGCCATTGGTAGCGCTGATGGGACGTTCCAACACCTTTCTCGAGTTCTTCACCTGTCCTGTGGCGTTGTAAATGAACGATTTACCGCCTGTCGGCGGTTGATATTTCCTTTTGTTACTCCCTCACGTCAGCTAGAACTTTTATGGTGATTTGGCTGCGTGACTATTTGCGAGGACGTCAAACTTTGCTGACCGTAGCTCTTAGTTCTTTTTTAAGAATCTTACCGGTAGCGGTCATGGGCAACTCTTTCACGATCTCTACGATGCGCGGATACTTATAAGCTGCCATCTGTTCTTTAGCCCATGCAATGATTTCTTCGGCCGTTGCTTCTTCTCTTTCGTTAAGGATGATGTAGGCCTTTACCTCCTCGCCGTATTTTTCATGGGGCACGCCAATAACCGCTACCAAAGATACTTTGGGATGGGTGATGAGAACTTCTTCAAGTTCACGGGGATAAATGTTAAATCCGCCTCGAATGATCATGTCATTTACACGATCTACAATAAAAAGATCGCCGTCTTCATCCATTATTCCAAGATCCCCTGAGTGAAACCAGGTAGTACCCTTAAATGCCTCGGCCGTGGCCTTTGGGTTATTATAATATCCCTTCATGACATTATGCCCCGAGATGAGAATTTCTCCCACTTCACCAGTGGGCACCTCTTTATCCGATTCATCCACCACCTTGATTCCAATGCCCCAGAAGGGGGTGCCGGCAGATCCAATTTTCCGTTTTTTGTGAAGATGAGTCAGGGTGGCGCCCGGGCTGGTTTCCGATAGTCCATAAGCCTCGGCGATAGGCGTTTTGAACTTTTTTTCAAAGCCATTGATGATTTCCACGGACAAGGGGGCTGCCCCGCCAATGCATAATCGCAAGTTATTGGTGATTATATCCATGTCCAGCCGATTTTCCTTGTCTTCATAGGTAAGAAGCTGCCAGTACATAGTTGGTACGCCGGCAAAGAACGACACATTGTGCTTCTGCATGACGCTTAATACCTCTTCAGGGGTAAACCGGGGTATTAACACCAGAGTATTGCCATTGAGAAAACCACCGTTGAGGTGACCGGTTTGACCAAAGGAGTGAAAAAGCGGCAGCACCACAGCATGAACATCATCGTGGGTCATTTTAAACCCAATACTTGCGCATGCCAACGCATTCATGGTCATGTTACTATGGGTCAATTCCGCACCTTTAGGAAATCCGGTAGTACCTGAAGTGTAAAGAATCACAGCAGTGTCTTCGGTGTTAGTCTGGACGGTCTCGAATGTAGAGGGCTGGTTGGCCATGAGTTGGCCCAATGTGGGAATGCCTTCAACAGGAGAGGGTGCGGCAGGGTCTGCGGTCATTATCCAGAAATGCTCGCACGAATCCACCTCCTTATAGCCGGCATATGCTTCTTCGGCCATTGGCAGATCAGGAGTTCCCTGGAAGCTGAAAATGGCCTTGGCATCGCTGTCTTTCAGGTAATAGGCAATTTCTCTGCCTTTTGACAAGACGTTAATGGGTACAACCACCGCCCCCACCTTCAATGCGCCATAATAAACCATGGGAAAAAACGGCAGGTTGGGACAGCTGATCACCACCTTGTCGTCCTTTCCGATACCAGCAGCCTGGAGGCCGTGAGCCACCTGGTTGGCTGCGGCATTAATTTGGGCATAGGTAAAGGCCTTGTCGCCTAGAATCACAGCTGTTTTATTCATGTACTCCTTTGCGCTGAAGTCTAGAATGTTGGCAATATTTAGCATGGTTTCCTCCTAATTGTAATTTTATTTATGGTCATTTTCGCTCCCTCAAATCATTATTACCTTTCGTTTATACTTGATGGTGTTAATGTTAATAATGGTGTTTCTTCAGAGATCTCTGTTTCTGTGCCTACCCTTCTTTTCAAACCTCCTCCCTGCCGAAAGGTGCTCTTGAAAAATATTTCAGAAATACTGTTCTCTGTTACAACGTTGATGTTTATCATACCATAATCCATGCCACAGGAATTACAGCGTTATTGTTCTATAAAAGACCTGTCACTAATTTCAATGAATTACTGATAAAGTAAGCATAAAACATGCCACCCGCTTTAGTCCAAGATTAACTCAACATTACAATTAGTTATCCATACTGTCGATATATTGGACGAAAATAAAAAAGTTGTTATTTCGACAGATGTCAATATTTTAACATTTGTGTTACTGCAATATGATTATGTCACCCCCAAGTTGCAATGTGATTATGTCAC
>Ga0222665_1000332_pt1 | contig 30553 bp, 21 predicted proteins | sample AntAcemetagen653_FD_179853 | JGI IMG/M metagenome (GOLD analysis project Ga0222665, IMG submission 179853) | Saline water microbial communities from Ace Lake, Antarctica - #653 | ecosystem: Environmental > Aquatic > Non-marine Saline and Alkaline > Saline | place: Antarctica: Ace Lake...
TAGGCGTTTGCGGATTGATAACATTACCATAGATAAATAATTCGTCATCATAATTCATCTTGAATAAATATCCTTCGGTAGTTATCCAATCACCAATATTATTAACCCAAACAGGCCCGATTTTCCGTAGCATTAATCCGGCAGTATTTCTTACAAAATCAATATTTGGAAGATTGTTTGCCAAAACACTAAGCATATTTGGAGCATAAGGAATTAATCGGGTCGATACGAACTGATAACCTACATTCAAGGGATGGCCTCCTGATGGAGTTCCGGTAAGAATGAAAGACATGTCAAGCACTTCTTGTGTTATGGGATCGTATAACTCAAACCAGTTTGAGCCTCCGTATTGCTCGTGATATACAGCATTATCGTTCCAATGATCAATTGATGTTTTCCACCCAAGGCTGTAAACACCGGCTTGTGTTTCAACTAATAATCGAATTTCTAATATCGCTCCTTCGTATGAAGAAACTGTTAACCTATCAACAGCACTTCCGGATGCATTATTCAGAATTAAAGTTTCGGGAGCACCGGTAATATTATTAGCTTTTTGGTCGATAATAATTGAACCTTCATACAAAATAGCTTCCGTACAAGCTTGTCCGCAATAATCGGTGATGTCAACTTCAGCATGTATTACGGTACCATTTAACTGAGTAAAATCTAAATTCAGTAAGGCAGGATATAGCCAGATTTTATCTGTCTCAATTCCATAAGAAGCCGGGCCATCATAATCCTGTATGCTTAAGATAACTCCTTCTTCATTCCATGTTTCATATGGCTGAATACCGGGATCAATATTGTCTAAAGTCAAAATAATATCCTGAGTTCCACCTGAACCGGATGTAAAAGAAGCATTTATTACAAGCCAGTAAATTGTGCCTTGTTCCTGTATAAACGGATCTTCAACACCTTCGATATCTATCCTATAGCAACCAAAGTGATTCATTGGATTATTATTGCCGGTATATGGATCGAACCAACCCTGCAGATCGTCGAAAGCCGGATGGTAAGTAAATTCTCCGGGAACAAAATTGCGATTCCACAATAATTCTCCGGGCATACTGTAGTTTGTAGAGCTTTGTTCTGCAGGAATATCAGTATATACCGAAATCTCAAAGTATTCGATTACATTTTCAAATTCATCGGGTATTATATCATCTAACCATGAGACCCAGAAATGGAAACCGTTAATCGGGCCGCTTTCGCTGCAAATCCAGTCGTCTCCAAGTTCGGCAGGAGAAGTGATATTAATATCCCAACCATTGGGATCAGGGAATTGTAGATTACCAGTCTTAATGTTGGGGATGGTATCGTTTATATAGAATTTATAATCTTCGACTTCTCCCTCATTACCAAAACCGTCAAATCCGATTCCACCATTTTGATTTACCCTAAACCGGGCATAAGCATCTCCAGTAAACGAATTTGCTGGAACATTAAAACTCATAGGATTTACACCCGGAACAAGAGGTACGTCAACAAATACATGATCGGACGGGTCTGCCCACGAACCATTATTATTAAAGTCTATCCATCCGTTTAACAGGCAGTTTCCATTAGAAATAAAATCAATATTCGCAGTTTGACCGATTATCATAGAACTTGTAAGTTTTACTCCATCTTCGTCATCAATATTATTAATATCGTCGCCCATAGCAATCAAATCTGGTTGTCCGTCAAATTCGGTATCAATGAACTGTCCTAAGAATGTATAATCGTCTTTAAAATGGTGTGCTCCATTTGAAGTTTTCAAAGTCGGGTAGGGCTCATCAGGAGCATCGCCCCAATCATATTCTTCTGAAGGATTCGGATGACCGCTAATATTGAAGGCCAAATCCATACAAGAATCATTCAAGGGATGTTGGATAGGATAACACAACATATTCCATACAGGAAATGCGGTCTGCCAAACGGCAAAATCATTGAAGTGATCAAGGCTACTCTTCCATCCAAACACATAATCTGTTCCGGACTGAGGATAAACCATAACACTTAACCAGTAAATAGTGGTTGAATCCTGAATAAAGGCTTCCTGTTCGGGTACTATGAAATCTAATTCATACACAGTCCAATCTCCGGGAAATATAGCTTGTTGGATATGTGGCCAATAAAACCATTCACCATCCGGAACAGGAGCATAATCAAACATCATATATTCATCGGGTATGAAAGATCGTTCCCACAGAAGGTCTTTTGGTTCGCTATGATTATTTGGCCCACTTGGATTATCCGACCACAGAGAAAGTTTAATATTTGGCATTTCTTCTTTAGTTGGGACAATATCATTAAGCCAGCTTCCCCAGATAGTAATATCAGTAATATAACCGGTTTCAGTACAACGAAAGTCATCGGCAAGTAATACATCTCCCATGCAATAAACATCAACACCCGTAGTATCCAAATCGGGCCATTGAGGAAAGTGCATTTTACTTACAGGGGAATCAATTATTTCTAAATTATAATCTTCGACTTCGCCATCGGGGGCAAGCCCTTCAAAGGTTAAGCCTGTAATACTACTAAATCTAAAACGGGTAAAAGTAAAGCCCGGATTAATACCTGCGGGAACATTAAAAGTAAGCATATTAACTCCGGCAATAAGGGGCTCGTCAGTAAAAATTTGTTCAGTTGGACCACTCCAATCACCATTGATATCATAATCAATCCAGACATTTAGGTAGCCTGGGCCGGAAGCAGTTACCGGAATAGTAATTGCAGTTGCAGAAGATATTGATGAAGGCAATGCTACTCCCTGTTCATCATTATTGCCGTCATAGTCGTCGCCATCGGCAAGGAAAGTTGGTTGACCATCGAATTCCTGGTCAATACTACTACCAAGATAATATCCCCTTAATATTTGATGAACTGCTCCATTGTTAGCTAATAGAGTAGGATAAAGTGGTATTTCTATATCATCGGGAGCATCACCAAAATCGAAGCTTGGTAAAGTATTTAAATTACAGTTGTTGGCTTCGTTTAACTCGATTATATAATCATAATAATCAGCACAAACAATAATTGTATCGCTACCAAAAGAATGAATTATTAAAGTGTCGAAATAGTCGGCATGAGAGGCAGCAGGCGGTAAAGCCGGAATCCACATTGTGTCGATAAAAACGCCATCAATTTCTAATCCGACTATACTTGCAGGTGCAATTATGTTACCTCCATTCAAAACTTCATAATGAACACGGTAATAAGGTTCATCAACCCATTCTTCGTATTTCTCGGTAACAATAAGGTCAGGTAATTCAGGTGGTGGAATAACCACTGCCTGAAGTGTGAGAAGTGCCCATTCTGTTGAAAGAATTTGTTCTCCGTCGTCCCACCATGATGAAGGCCACGAACCGTTTGAATTTTGTTCCGCAACCAAAGTATTTCTGAAATCAAGGTACCAGTCGATTGTATTTGCCGGCCAATCTACATAATGAATTCCCAGCGCTTCCAAGCCTTTCATTGCTGTGTACATTGCATGATATCCTGAAGTCGGCGACATTCCGGGTCCTCTCCATCCGGGTTCTCCAATATCATACCAATGCACTTCTAAATAATCAAGGGCAGCTTGAACTCTTGGAGTAGTAACAACATCGCCAAGCCAAGCCATTTGCTGTATCATATTACCTGTTCTGAGAATATTTGTCCCCATCATATCACCCATGCTTTCATAATGTGATCCTCCATCGTTGGGATCGCCATCAACAGGGTCCTGAATATTATTAACCCAAATATTTAATTCTGTCCTTACAAAATTTGGAACTATAATTGGAGAAGAAAGCGGAAGTCCAAATCCGTATGGTGGAGGTGCTTCTGCGTAAGCAAGTCCAAGCGAAGCATAACCGGAATTTGATTGATCACTTCTATTATCCTGATAAGGATCACCCGAAGGATTATTACAATCTTGTTGAACATAATTCCATCCACCACGTCCGACTCCTGCATCGGTTTGCCCCCATGCCAAAAAGTCAACCACATCGTCTAATACTTCTGAATAGGTCCAGCCATAAACAGGGCTGCCAACAACATCAACGATGGTATCAGGGAATGTGCTGGCAGCTATAGCCATTGCAACAATTGAAGTTTCATAAATTTCGCGAGTATGCCAACTTCCGCAAGTACCTGCCGGAGAAACAAAATAAACTCCAAGTCCATCACCATCAGAATCGGGATTTCCATGAGTCTGGGTCGCTATATTTATAATATGAGCATTAGCCATGATGTAATCTAGGCCATCTCTTACATTTTGATAAAATACATAGGTAGGATCAATCGGATAATAACCGGCTTCAATAGCATTGGTTTCAAGTTTAAGAACAGCGAGGCCTGTTTTAGCAACTGCACATATGTAATTTGCACAACAATTTCCCCATGATCCGTCAGGGTTTTGCTGTAATGCCAGCCATTGTTTTCCACTAATGATAGCACCGGGAGTCATCAATAGCCAACACGGTGCATGACCATCTGTATTGATTTGAATTTCGTTTGAGCCATCAATATCAATAACCCAAACACCTCCGTCAGTTGCATGCTCGAATGTTATTTGTTCTCCATTCGGGCGCCAGTCAGCCAATAAACCTAATTCTGTTGTAAGTTTTATCGAATTAGTTGCATCGTCATTCATTATCCAGATACAACCATCTGAACCGGTATATGCAATCTGAGAACCATCTGGTGACCAAGTCGGGTATGAACCATAATTTAACAGTTGAACTTCACCGCTTCCATCGGAATTAATTTGCCAAATACCTCCACCTTCACCATGGAAAAGTATCAAATCATCGACAGGTGACCATTTTGGAAAGCTAGCTGGTGAGTTTGAAATTTGTGTGGCTGTTGAAGGATCGTCGGAATCCATAACATAAATTCGTCTATCGGCACCTATCTCTTGACAATCAAAAAACGCAATTTGGTTTGCAGTAGGCGACCATGTCGGGCTATTTCCAAAATTCGTTAATTGCTCCTGCCCGCCAAATCGTCCTACTGTCCAGATACCATCGTTATTAAATTCACCGAAAGCAATTTTTTCTGAAATAGGAGAACCTTCACCATACCAACCATGGTCAGTAAGTTGTGTTTCATCAGTACCATCGCCTTTTGAAACATATATTCCGAGCTGTCCGGGATCTATTTTATGATAAATCAACCTACCGAAAGCTTCAGCTTGTGGCTCAATCATTACTTCATAATCTTCAACTTCACCATCGGAAGCATAGCCCTCTATCCAAATTCCCATTTCAGTGCTAAAGCGGAAACGCGCAAAGCTTAAACCCGAAAATTCCCCTGATGGTACATTAAAACTCAAATTATTAATACCGGGAACGAGAGGAATATCCATAAAAATTTGTTCAAAAGGATCATACCAATTACCGTTACCATTGAAGTCAACCCAGGCATTAAGATTTCCATTTGTGGAAGCTTCAACTGAAACAGTAGCATTAGTTCCGGGAATTATGACAGAAGTAAAAATAACACCGTCCTCATCATCTATGCCGGTATTATCATCACCTAAGGCCTGTAATTCAGGTATTCCATCGGTCTCATCGTCGATACTTGCACCTAAATTCACGCCTGAGATAGTATGAAAGGCACCGTTATGAACGGATAAGGTTGGATAACCCGGAGTGACTAAATCATCAGGAGCATCACCCCAGTCGTAAAGTTCTAAAGTGACTTCTCCATGCATGTTATTAATAAAATAACTTATAGCTTCGCTATTATTAATTTTATCGGTAAAAAGCTCACACAAAATTTTATTATAGGAAAGCGTTTTTGGAGTCAGGGAGTTTTCCCAGTTGAAGTTCTTACCAATAATTTTGGCATCTTCATTTTCAACTTCATTTGCTAACATACTTGAAATAACAAAAAGAAGCATAATCAATACATTTGTAAATTTTAATTTTTTCATACTTTTTAGTTTTAAATGAGTTATTATGATTTTGAATTACTAACAAAATTTCATTTTAATTTTTATTTACAAATTTAAGGTAGAAATAATGCGTAATCAAGTATGAATTAGAATTAGGAAGGATTTAGGTGATAAGCGGTGGATATTATTAATTATTTGAATTATAATTCATCTTCTTTTACACGAAATAGACTCCTCGCAAGCCAGTATTGGTATTGAAAACAAGCTCGCTTTTCAGGATTGTTCCGGAAATATTAGAATTCAAAGAATTTTTATGAAAACTCTATTACAACCCAAATTTTTCAAAAATTTCTTCACAAGGTTCAGATGAGTTGCTTTCGATTATTCTGATGGTCTTGATGTCCATTTTAAGAATACCGAATTTCTTTTTTTTGTTTTCAATGACAAGGGTTTCATTACCAATATTCTTAATTTGAAAGCTATTTAAAAGAAATTGATCTCTATCATTTTGTTCCCTAAAAATAATTTCGGCACATGAGATATTGGAATCTTGATTTTTGTATCGAAAATAATAGATTTTATAATCATCGAAATCTTCAAAAAGTCCAATCCATTTTGAAATTCCGTTTTGTAATCCGAGCCGTCCTTTAATTAGTTTAAAATCATTTAGAAAAAAATGATTCTTATTACAATTTTGAAAAACCGGTAATTTAAATTCACTTGCTTTTATTTTTTCAAGGATTTTTTTTCCGGTTTCAAGGCAGATTGCTTTTGCTTTAGCTGATCCGTTTTCGTTGGTAATCGAAATATAAACCGAGCCTTTTATTGCCTGATATTGGTAGTTATTAAGGCAATCGGGACAGAGCAAAGTATCAGAAAAAAGGCAATTGAATGTTTTAATGCTGTAAATTCCAAAAGCCGATTCCTGATCGTTCATCAGATAAATTTCGGCTTTAATAATTTGATCATCTATTTTAAACTCCTGAACTCTTAGTCCTTTAAATCCATATTCGAGATAAATATCGGCTCCACCGTTCATATAACCCCAAAGAGAATTTCCATTAAAGGTTTCGTTTCGTATTAACTCACTACCTTTTAGATCGCTTTCTGTGAGTTCGGGAATAATATTTCCTTCTTGCCCGAATACTGAAAATATGCTGAAAATTAAACAAATGAAAATTAAAATATTCTTCATTGTAATAATGTAGATTGCTAAATTGTTTTATGGTTAAATTGTTAATTGCAAATTTTTTAGTTTCTTGATTTATTAATTAGTTGGTTTGTGTAATTGTTAAATGATTGCATGATTAAAAAATTACTAAATATTTCTTCTCCACATCAACAAATTAACAATATTACCATTTAACCATTCAGTTTCTAAACCGCTTATCTTAACTGTGAATGTTTACATTATTAATTAGAGATTGATCTTTTTAAGCGTAATTTTTTCCTTATCGGCAACACCCAGGCCGAGATCATGGGCAATATCCAAAAATTTTCTACCTTTAGGTGATTCTTCTTCCTGCACACCTTCGGCAATTCGCTTCTTTATCATAATTTCGTAACCTATTCTATCGACAGCCACAGGGTCAGAACCGATAAGAATTGTGTTAAAATTGGTGATAAATTGAGGGTTCGCACCTGGCCCTCCGTCAAAACAACCTTTTATTCCGTCAACAATATTTAATACAACTTTATCGCGAAGAGGTGGAAAAGCACAAACTTCTGCACAAGTTTCCGACCAAAGCGGTTTATGCAATCTGCCTGTATTAGTAATTGCACCGTAAGAAAGATTTTTTAAACAAAGGCTAACGGTTGGCCCTGCATTTTTCAGAATTGGTACGTTTATGATCTTGTCAACTTCCTGTGTACAGATTTTTGAAAAATAGGATTCCTTGCCGCCGTTAACCATATAAGGCAAAGTGTAAGCATCATATTCTTCTTCGCAATCGGCCCAATAATACCATTTTTTATCAATCATTTTTTCACCGTAAAGAATTCCGTCTTTACCGAAAAAACTACCTTCGGCATCTTGCTGCTCAGTTCCCCTGATTTTTATTCCCGGATAATTTTCTTCTGTGTAACCGGTTTCGTGTAACTGCATTTCACGCCTGTCCCAAATTACAATATTATCCCGCGGAATACCGGCTTCCTCCAATTGCTTGACAATTGATTTTGTAACAGCATGGCTGGTAGAAAGTGTTTTTCCTGCTACCGGATTAACTTTAAGTCCAATTCGATCGTTTTTAGAAACAAATTGCCGCCATGCTTTCTTGATGTTTTTCGCTCCTGTCAGGCTTAACATCCCATCTTTTATCATCTGATAAGCTACTTTCTCAACAGGGACATTGTCAACAATACAATTTTCACTTGTGATTTGAACAACCTCACCCGGATATTTCCCGGGCATTGATGTTTTTGTCCGAGGATATTTCATCGCATCAGCAATGTTTGTGGCAGTTTTTACCTTTTCTTTTTTATCTTGAGCCTGAACCTTTTTTAGAACCATTGGTGACATAATTGTTGCACCTAATCCGCCAATTGCAGCTATTCTGAAAAAGTTACGTCTTCCGAGTTTGTTTTGTTCTTTCATTTTTTATTGTATTTGTGATCATACTTTTTTTAATGGGTAAATATAGTACTAATTTTAGATTTGAGAATTTAGAATTCAGAATTATGATTTTAGAATTTGACCATGCCTGAAGAATGTAACTAATAAAATTCAGTATTTTGGAGTATTTTTTAATTCAAGATACGTTTTATTTAAGCGAGTAAATAACTGAGAAGCCAAATTCTCCAGAAATCGAAACAGGAGAAAATGTAAATCTTTTTCCTGAGTTATTATAAATAAGTTTCCAATTCCATAACTTAAAAAGGAACGAAGATACGATTAGATTTTGAAAATACAGATCATGAATTTTCCAAATTTGCTATTAATTTAATTTGATCCGATATGTAAATCCGAATAAAATATCGTTAAGATCAAATTCATTTAGTGTTGTGGAAGTACCATAAATGACCTGATGGCGTTCTTCAGTAACTGTTGGAGAGTCCAACAATGTTTTGAATTTCACATATGCATTAAAAAATCCAAGCTCAAATTCGACACTGAATTTCTCGTTAAAATCAAAACTCATTCCCGGTGTAATTGAAAGATAAATAGCATTTTCTTTTATTTCATTATATGAATCATATTCCCCGTCAGGAAAGGATTTTTTTAAAGATGTGAACCTGTAAAACGAAGATACATTTAAAGTAAAATAGAAATTTTTGAATATTTTAAAATACTCCTTATAATAAGGGCCAATATCGAATGAATTTATCTTATTGGCTTCAATATGGGCAAATGTTCCACGATCTGTCTCACTGTCCCAGGAATATCCAAGTAAAATCCCTATTGAACTCCTATTCTTTACAAAATAACCCGCTTTAAGATTAACATAATATATGCCAGTATTAATTTTTGTTTGCTCATTGTCATGATCAAGGCGATTACTAGAACCACCTGAGATGGAAGCATTAAGCATCAGGTTACCTTTGTATTCCTGCGATAGTGAACTAAATGTGATCAAGGTTATAATTGAGAAAATAAATTGAAATCTTAACATGATAATTCTTGATTTAATGTGTTTTTAAATGTTATTGTTGATCAGTAAAAATTATTGTTTCCCAATTCTATATGAAAATCCAAGCTTGAATGCAGTTATGCGAAATTTGTTTAATGAGGTATTTGTTCCAAATATTATAGTTTTTTGATCTTCTTCACTAATATTTGGATCCTTCCGTCTGAAACTCCTAATAAAAACTGAAAATTCACCAATATCCAGGTCAATACTCAACCTATCGGTTAGATTGTAATTCAAGCCGGGAATTAATGTTAAATTATATGAATTTCTGATAATGGGATAATATGACTCTGAATTTGGTTTATAATAATAGTTATAGAAGAAAACAGAAGTAAATATGGTAAAACTGAATCTATTAAATATTTTTAAATATTTCTTATAATAAGGTCCAATATAGAATTCATTTATTTTGTGTCCAACACAAAGAGTATCATTTACAGTTGTCTTAGTGTTCTTATAAGAATATCCGGAATAAATACCTGCTGAAGATCTCTTCCAAAAAAAATAACCGGCTTTAAGATTAAAGCGGTAATTAAAATATTTTGAATAGAATCCATTTTCTTTTTCATTCATATTGGAAGATTTTCCTCCCACCGATGCTGAAATAATATAGCTGCCTGAATAATCCTGCGAAATGGAAACCAGCGAACTCAGAAATAAAAGTGAAATAATCAATAGAAATTTTGCCATACCTCTTTGTTTTACGATTAATGTTCAAAAATAATAATTTTTTCAGCTTGAAACTAATATTTTATAAAACTTCAAGCTTACCTAAAAGAGTTTTAGACTTGTTTTTTTTATATTCTATCTTGGGTTTGACCCATAAACTTTTTAGCTTACCGTTAAAATCGTAAGAATAATAAATTTACAATAAACAATTAAGCATTTCATAGGAATATCCAAAAACGTAAGATGAATTGGTAAAACCCCAATGAACTTAGTAACAAATCTATTAACAAGATGTGTATATCAAGGAAGTTTTATTTTGGTTTTCCCGGATAACCTAAAAACGACCTTGCAGCCCAACCGGCATCGTACATGGCTAAAAAACATTTAGTAAATGATTCATAACCATCGGTCAAATCCCATGTTGGAAGCATTACAATAACTGAAACATCATGTGTAGGATCATAAACCATTAATGATAAATAACCGTCAATTGCTCCATTATGCCCCATCCCAAGGTTTTCAACATGAATACATCCGAGAGAATAACCACTATTAGCTGCTGAAACATCATTTTGCATTAATTGCACACTTTCATTTGTCAGTACATTTTCACCCTTCATTAGCGAACGAATATAATTATTCAGGTCTATCATATTTCCATAACCGTTTCCTTCGGCAATATGAGCACTCATATTATTTATACATTCAATTTTGATATCATCGGGTTCATATATAATTCCACAACAATATGGGATTTCCATTTCATTATCTTCAGCAAGATATGGGAAATGAAAGTCTAATGGAACAGGAGTTGATGGTCCATAAACATGATCTTTTAAATAATCAGCATAAGTTTTTGTTTCACCGCTCTTAACTGAATAAACCTTTGCGATAATTTCACTCAAAATAGAATAACCCGTATTACTGTAATGATAACCTGTTCCCGGTTCAAAATAATAAAGGTCATGTATCATATCTTGTTCAACTAATTCTTCGGCAGTAAATTGATGGTTTGGATTGTTTTTTTTCATAAATTCCACATAACTTAAGCCATCACAATCAGGAACTGTATCATTATCAACATCGTAAACTCCTGCCGAATGTTGAAGTAGTTGTTCGATTGTTATTTCATCTTTATAAGGAATTTGCCATGGTTCAGTATTAGGTACATAAGGTGTTTCGCTATCAGGTATGGTATCAATTATTTTAGCTTTATAATCAAGCCAGCCATCTTCATACATATTCAATATTGCAGTAGCAGTAAAGCTTTTGGTGTTACTTGCAAAACGGAAATTTGTTTCAGGATAAATAAATTCTTCACCATAAGCAGCAGAGCTGATAAAATATCCGGCTTCTGAGTTTTGAATTAATAAATTTAGGGTTGGTATTTCTTTATTGAGTGAAATTTCAAGTGATACTCGAACAGAATCAACTACCTCATATAATTGTTCAACTATACTTGGTTCATCTTTATCCTTTTTACAGTTTTGAAGAAATACAGCTAATAAGATAAGAATTAAAAAAAACGATTTTTTCATAAAATACTTTTTTAGGTTATAAATTTATTATTAATATTTTTCAAATTTATAAAAAAAATCACTTTGCACTACTGAAAATTCAAATTTTAATACTTTTGCAACAAATAAATTTTAATATGGCAAATAAAGAAATAAACAATAAATATTTATTAAAATCAATAAAAAGCGGAAAAATCTTTAACGATAGGGGATGGACACTTGAAGCCCCTGATGAAGAAATTCCTACTTTAATTCAAGCAGTTTACAATAAAAAACAAATTGACGTTAAGAACAACTCTTTTGGAATTTATAAATTTGACGATTGGCTTCCGATTTGTAAAAGATTAAACGGTTCATCAGCTCCTGTTACTTACAAAAGTAAAGGACTTGCAAAAAAATTAGGATTATCTAATTTATTTATAACTTTTAGTGGTTATTGGCCGGAAAAAGAAGCCTTGATGAAAACCTGTTCATTTAAAGAAACCGAGGCTTTCTCTGTTTGTGCAAGGATGAATAATCATCAGGAAAAAGTTTTAGTAGTTGCATCAGCCGGAAACACAGCAAGAGCTTTTGGAAGGGTTTGCTCTGATAATAATATTCCTTTATTGCTTTGTGTGCCTGAAGATAATATTAACGAATTATGGTTTGACGAACCAATTAACGAAAACGTAAAATTGATTGTAAGTCGATCGGGTAGCGATTATTTCGATGCAATACATTTGTCAAATCTTGCATGTAGATTAGATAATTATTTCCCCGAAGGAGGAGCTAAAAATGTGGCTCGCCGTGATGGAATGGGAACAACAGTTTTGTCTGCCGCCACAACAATCGGTAAAATTCCGGAGTATTATTTTCAAGCTGTTGGAAGTGGAACAGGTGCTATTTCTGCTTTAGAAGCAAACCAAAGATTGATTGAAGATGGGCGATTCGGAAATACTAAAATGAAATTAATGGTTTCACAAAACCGACCTTTTATACCGCTTTATGAAGCATGGAAAGTAAAATCGCGTGAACTTCTGCCTTTTAACGATAATGAAGCCAGAAAACAAGTGGAAGAAATTTCTGCAAAAGTTCTTTCCAACCGAAAGCCTCCTTATTCAATATTTGGAGGATTATTTGATGCTCTTATGGAAACCAATGGCGAAGTACTTACAGCAAGCAATGAAGAAGCCCAAATAGCGGCTGATATTTTTGAAGAAACAGAAGGAATTGATATTCATCCTGCTGCTGCAATTGCTACGGCAACATTAATCAATACGGTTAAAGAAAATGTTATTGATAAAAATGCCTTGATTATGCTAAATATTACGGGCGGTGGCGAAATAAGATTTATGAAAGACAGGAATCTGTTTTACCTTAAACCATCTTTAATTTTTGATATTGATCCGGATTTTGATGAAGTAAAGAACAAGTTAGAAGAACTTTTTTAAAAAAAATTTATTCGCTTTCAATTACCCCGAATTCAAGCAAAACATCTACAATATCAAGAATTTCAGATGAATGCTCCTGATCAATTTCAGATTTCTTCATTATTTCTGAAATACTTTGAGTTTCTGCACTGGGAAAAGGAAGGTTATAAAGGAATTTCCCTTGTGAGATTGTCAAGCTGATCTTCCGTTCTTTTTGTTGACGCCCTTCACCAATCCATATAGCTACACTACTAAAATATTGATTGTTTCGGGCAATTGAAAATCTTGCTCCGGCATTTTTCTTTTCACGTATTTTTCTTGTAAATCCGTTAAGCGGTTGAGGTTTTTCAAACAGGGTTTCAAGATCAATCTCCATCGTTATTTTATGTTTTTTTAATGAGTACCTAAAGTAAGGCCTCTTTTTTTCATATACTTCTTCTTTTTCTAAAATGTCCAACGAGACCATAGCTTCCATAAAATCCTGAACCGTACGAATATGCATATTTAACCTCGATGCTGCTTCCGAGGCTGAAATATTATGATAAGTTGCCAATAACTTAAAAAGTGGTTCAGCGTAATCTTTCGATATGTATGATCCTAATATTGTTGCTTTCTTAAAATCCATTTTTGATTTATTATCTATGCGATCTTAGGGCTCTGCGTTTAAATGTTTGATTGAACGCTGAGACGCTGAGATGCAGAGATTTTAATATAATATGTTCCATTTTAAGTAAATATATTTATTTTCAGCGAATCCAATCTATCAATTATTCTAACTTCTTCGCCTTTTATAAATAACTCAAAAAACTCTTTAAACAAATTTCCCATCGACTCACAGAGTTGATCAAATGATAGGCTTTCTTTATATTCCAAATAATCTTTTTTTGAAATATGGACCGTTACATTTCCCTCATAATCAAACAGAATCCATGATTTATCTTTATAGTTGGCATTGTTAGTATATAAAAACTTGAATTCCTGCCCCATTTTTATTGGAACAAATGCAATTTTGTTTTCTTCATAAAATGGCAATGCAATTTGGTTTCTACGAAGGAATGAAGCAAAATCAAATAAATCACTTTTTGAATAATTTATTTTACCTGTTGGATAGGGCCGCTCAGTAAATCCATTCGTAGCATCTTTTACCGACATTGCTGCCAACTCATAAACTTCCCTGCCTTTCCATTTAACTTTGCGGGTTAACATCAGATAAACAAGCCAGATTAATAAACTGATCATAGCAAAAGCCAGAAACTTATTAAATGAAGTAAAATTTCTCTTGTCAATACCTGAACTTGAAATAGGTGCAAAAGCCAGAAACAATGTAAAGCTCAATAAATATATTGCACTAACCAGATAAGTAAGATTTCTTACTCTGTAGTATGCCCTAAACTGAAACAATGAGTAAACACCAATTATAACAGCTAAGACCTTAAACCCAACATGAAAACCCCAAAAAATATTTGAAATTGCAAATAATGCCAAGGAAACAAGAGCAGGTACTAAGCCATTTATAGAATTGTCTGATTTTAAATTTCTTCTATGATACATTTTATTGTGTTTTTATGATTTATTAGTTTTCAACAGGGAATTATTTTTAAGAATCCCTCCTTTCCAGCATCCGGTCAATTCTAAATTTTTTTGGGGATCAAAATGGAGGTTATCCCCACCAACGTAAGAAGTAAAAAAAATGAAGAATGAAAAGATTGTTATTACAGAAGTAAAAACTCTTAATTTCATGATGCTTTAGTTATATATTTAATATTTTGTATAAATTTTAATAAATGCTGATGCTTGATCAACCATCCCTTTATTATAGAGTTTATCTTTAAAAAACAAAAACTCTCGCTTATTCTGATAATATTTGTCATTTTGGTTCTCAGTTATTTTTTTATAGAGTTTTTCTGCATCCTCAGGCCCTGAATTAAGAAGCGTTTTAAAAATTGCAAATGCCCCTGATTTTTTTGGCAAATCATATTCTTCGCCATACATAACGGCTAATATCCTGGACATCATAAAATTTGGCCATTTTATTACAATTTGTTTTTTAAATTCTTTCGTATTTCGCAAAGCGACAATAAAAACGGTGTCTTTCTCAATTCTTTGCGTATGGCTTCCAAACCCATTTACGCTTCCATCTAAACTATTCGAGCGGATTTTTTTAAACCCTTTCCCATAGGGGCAATTTTGATAATGCCACCCATATTTATTAAAAAAGAGGCCCTTCGAATTTTCATTAAGTAGCTTGTTTGTATAAAGAGCTTTATCAAATAAAAAAAGGTCGTTAACAGTTGATAAAAGATGGCCTGCTCCAAGACAAAAAGACATATCCAGAAAAGATGCTTCTTCGAGGCCGGTGAAATAGTTAAAGTTATATCCTATAGCACGGTTCTCAATAGGTTGCGCAGTTATATCCTCTAGTGTATTTTTCATCCCGGCAGGTTTGCATATCTTATCTTGTAGTAGTTCATTGTATGACTTAGCACTTACTTTTTCTAGTATCATCCCAAGCAGAGCGTATCCAAAATTGCTGTATTCCCTTCCTCTACCCGGTTTAAAAACAGTCTCTTGTTCTACGATACAATTAAAAAGTCTTTCCCGTGTATAATATTCCTTCTCAATATCAATTAAATTCGGTATTCTTGACTCACCGGTAATACCTGAAGTATGTGTTAGTAATTGATGGATTGTAATATTCTCTCCCTTTTCTTTTGGAAATTCTGGCAAATAATCAGTTAGTTTTCCACCAAGTTTCAGTTTACCTTCCTCCACAAGCTGAAGAATAAGCATAACAGTAATTGGTTTTGTAAAGGAAGCAATCCTGAATTTTGTATCGCAAGTATTGGGTATGCTATCTTCAATATTTGCAAAACCAACAGCATCTTCATAAATAATTTTTCCTTTAACTGATATTAAAACAGCACCGGAAAACTGGCCATAATTATCCATCATATTTACTATTTGAGAAATTTCTTTTTCTGTATTTTTAGAAAGAGAAATATCCGGATCAGAGCCTATTAACCCACAACACATAAATATAATGAGTGATATTGGGGTGAATATTAGTAATAATATTTTATTAGTTTTCATCGCTTAACTCTTTTTATTATAAGTTAGTTATCATTTCCTTAGCATGTGAGTTTTCAGGATTTAATCTGATAGATTTCTTATAGTTCTTTTTAGCCAGCCTTTTATCTCCGTTTTTCATATAGGCCTCACCCAGAATATCATAAGCATTCCATGATTTAGGATGCTCTTTTACATTTAGTTTAAATATTTCGATAGCATTGGAATTTTCGCCTGCTCTCAAATATTTATGTCCCAAATGATTAATGGATGTTTCGGAAAATAAAATCTTATCGCAAGGATTTTTTTTCAAATCATAATATTTTTTTAAACCTTCTTTTATTCCTGATTTTTCAATAGTTTCTTCCAGAAATACACTAATGAGTTCTCCTTTGGTTATATAAATATTTTGATAGAATATTAGCTGATTAACATTTCCATCATTGTCTTTCTCAAAAGAAATCTCACTATTCGATGTAACCAACTTCCATTTTCCATTTCCTTCAATTTGCTCTAATTTTGTATCACTTTTTGTTAAGGGGTCATTTATGAAAAGGATTCCATCATTTTCCCAGATATTTATTTCGATATTCGCCTGAGCAAGAAAATATTTTCCAATAAATGGTTTAAGTTCTTCATTTACATATTCCGAAATTGAATCTTGTTCAGCTTTTTTAGAAACCGGCATTATCTGTTGAAGCCACATAGCTATTACATTACCTGAAATATCCTCAACGAAACGAAAATTTATTTGTCTTGAGATTTTTGGATAATACAATCCATTTTCATCAGCGTCATTTAGGGCTAATACCATTCCATCAGGTAGATTGACCGTAAGGCTATTATTTTCGTAACTAATTTCAAAAACCCTATTTTTTTCAACAATAGTATATTTTCCTATTAAATCGCTATACTTTTCAGGGATAGTTTTTGTTACTTCATCATCACCAAGTCTGTATTCAAGAATTTTCATTTCTTTTGGATGAAAAGAAGTCCATTCACCCAACCTTATGTGCCCTGCATCAACAAAATCATATTCAAAAGTTGCTGCATCTATAGCAACCCAGCCTGCATCTCCCATAAAAACTTCTGTCCATGCGTGTTGTCCGAAACTCCCTCCCTGATTCGTTAAGTACATACATCCAATTGACAAACGGGCCGGGATTTTCATTGCCCTGCAAAAAGCAGCCAATAAACGGGAATGAGATCCGCATTCTCCCTCTCTTGTATTATAAGTGTTAATTGCCGTAGTTCCGCCTGGAATTGCACCCTTGATATTTTCGGCTACCCATTTGCACAAACTTGTTACTGCATCCCATGAATTAGTTGCATTTTTTGTAATACTTTTTGCTTCAGCTATTAAATCCGGGTGGTCAGATTCAATCATATTTTCAGGTTCAATATATTTTATCAATGAATCAGGAAGTGGATAATTATATGGAAGCTTAGGTACATTTGATCCATCGCAATGGATGGGTTCAATTTCAAATATACCTTCTATAAAGTTTTCTGTTACAGTACCGGTAAATTTCTGGCCCGGGAAATTAAGTGATTCAACTGTAATCCAATTACCCTCACTTTGGATAGTTGCGTCAACTTTCATATATTTAATACTTTGAAAGTTAGGAATAACTGTATCCACTTTTGCAAACAACAGATTATTATAATCAGCTATTTCAATATTATTTTTAACAGAAGCATCAGCAAGGTAAATTGTTCTACCTGAGAACATAAGTTTCAAGGGGGAACCACTTAGGTTTTCTATCCAATATGTTTTTTTGCTCCCGCTACTTTTGTCCAATTCTTCAATTACCGTAGTTGTATATATTTTACCAAGTAACTCAATTTCTTCTGTATTTAAAAACCTAAATACCTTGTCAACAATCACACCTTTCATGTCATCAAGTACTTTATAGGTTTTTTCCTTTTCGTTACCCTCAATGAAATCGACTACTAAATGTTTTTGTTCAATGGGTGATTCCAATATCACGCCTCCTGATAAATCCAGTTCCTTGATTTCATCATCCATATTCGAAGTAAAAAATGCTGTATTTCCTTTTACTTTTGTTGTTGACTGAAGTGTTATTGACCCATTTGAAAAATTGCGTTCACAAAAGAAATATCTACCTGTTTCCGGATCAATTTTAAAAATATTTGAAATTGAAATATCAACATTCTGATTTAAGACTGTTAATTTTTGAATCATTTCGTCATTTACCTGTAGCCATTCTTTTCCATTTTCATTAATCAGTTTTTTTGAGGATTCAATGTAACCACATTTAACACCATCAATTTCAATTCCGTAGTATAGAATTTCATCATCACTTTCTAATTCTTGACATTTAACCGAGTAACTCAAAAAAATTAGAGATGCCAGTAAAATCCATTTGTAAAATTTGTTTGTAGTTTTCATAGTTTAAATTTTATTTGTAGTTTTTTCAATTATAAGTAGGAAGTCAATTTTACGTGTAACCCCATAAATTTGAAACAAGCTTGTTTTTGCAATGTTTGGGATTATTGATACTATTTCTCCTTTCAGACTATTTAAGAAATGTTCTAATTTGCCCTGATCATCATTCATATCGATTTCAAAATGATGTACTTTGTATTTCATAATATTTAGATTTTAACCTTTAGTAGCCCATTTTACCAGATTCATAAATTTTGGAGGAGTTCCCTGCATTAAAATACAGGTTCTGAAAATCCTTCCGCTTACCCACACAATAAATGCAGTAAATAAAACAACTCCAATCAAACCGACGATTGGTTGCCAAACCGGAATACTCACTGGAGTTGCCATTCTAACAGTCATTAACATAGGAGTAAAAGGGGGTATTAATGACAAAGTAGTTGAAAAAGTACTTAAGGGAGCTTTTAGCATTGGAAACATCATAAACATTGGAAGCAAGACAGGCAACATTGCCGGAAATTGTAATGATTGTGCATCTTTTGAGTTATCGCAGGCAGAGCCGAGTGCAGCCATTAACGAGCCTACCATTATTACATTTAACAATAAAAAAGTAAAAAACCATGGTAATAAACCGTAAGGAATTGAATCGGCGAATCCCAATTGTGAAGCTGCAATTATTCCTCCTATAATATAAACGCTTGATCCAATGATTGAAATAAGAATACTTCCCAGTAATTTACTCATCATAAACTGAAATGGTGTTACCGAACCAAGAATTACTTCAGCAATCCTCTCGGTTTTTTCCTCCATCACAGAACTTAGTAAAGGAACTGTAAACATCATTACCATCATAAACATAATCATCATTAAAATATACGGTACTGCAACGGCTTCACCTATATTGCTTCTCCTGGCATCTTTTACACCACCTGTATCTTCATTAAGGCTTAGTAGCCCCATTCCCTCAACTTCAATCCAATAGAAAAGGTCTTCCGATTGTTCAGGGGCAATATTTAAATCATTAACTCTGAGTTGCCTGACCTGATTATTTATGGTTCTTGAAATCCAGTTACGAATATCATCCATCATTGAATTCTCGGAATAATAATACATTCGATATTTTTCTCTGTCTTCTCCCGGATGCAAAATTTCAGGTCCGATTTCTACAAAAGCATGAATTTCTTTATTTCTGACCCTTTGTGAAAGGACAAGTTTTTGTTGTTCGAAATTAGTTGCTTTAGGTTCAATAATCTCAAGATTGTATGCGGGTCTGATTTTTTCATTAGTTTCCGGATCGAAAATTTCTTTATTCCTTTCCTCAGAAATTGTCATCAGAGGTTCGGCCATAATTCCCGAATGATCGATCACAACTATGTTTTTATCAACAATATCGACTTTGTCTTCAAATAATTTTATTACTAAAAAACTACCACCCATAAAAATTGGGGCAATTATTAATCCGATAAGAAAACTTTTTGTACGGACTGCTGTCAGGAATTCACGTTTTGTCAGAATAAATATTTTACGCATTTTGTACCTCCTTTTCTTCAGGACTTGCTATCCTGATAAAAATATCATTTAACGATGGTTTTGTAGTTTCAAATTTCGATACTCTTGTTTTTGACAAAATAGTTTTAATCATCTCTTGAGTATCAACTTCTTTATTAACACGGATTTCCTGCATTTGCCCGAAATCTGTTATTTTTTCAATTCCTTGAATTTCTTTTAGAAAAGCACTCCCGTTTTCAGTCTGAATTCGAATAGTATCAGTTCCGAATTTATCCTGGATAGATGTCAGAGTGCCATCCAAAACTTTTTTTCCTTTATAGATCATAAAAATGAAATCACACATTTTTTCGGCAACATTCATATCATGCGTACTAAAAATTACTGTTGCACCCTTTTCCTGTAATTCCAAAATTGTGGTTCTTAAAATTTCTGAATTTACCGGATCAAGTCCGCTAAATGGCTCATCAAGAATTATTATTTCAGGTTGGTCAATTATAGTAGCAATAAACTGTATTTTTTGGCTCATTCCTTTACTGAGTGTCTGGACTTTTTTATTTGCCCAGTTTGAGAGGTTAAATTTTTTCAACCAATAATCAATTTCAGAATTGATATTCTTAGTGTTTTTCAGTTCAGCATGAAATCTGAGAATCTCTTTGACTTTCATTTTTTTATACAATCCTCGTTCTTCGGGGAGATAACCGACATTATCAAGCCTGCTACCCAAGTGCTCGTTTCCGAAAAGCTTAATATTTCCACTATCCGGATATAGAATATTCATTATCATCCGAATAGTGGTTGTTTTCCCTGAACCGTTTGGCCCAATGAAACCATAAATGCTTCCTTTCGGGACTTTTAAAGTCAGGTCATCAACAGCCTTGTGTTTCCCGAATGTTTTTGTAATATTATCAAGTTCAATTGTGTACATTTTGTTTGTATTTGGTTTAATATTTTATAAGCTCTATATCAGTCATTTGAATACTTCACATTTTATGAACTATGCAAATATAGAAACAAACACCCCCCTTTGTCAAGTCTTTTTTAAAATTTATATTGATTCTAAATAAGCTTTATTATAGAAAAATGCTTGCAATCCATAGTCAATTAAGCGAATCCGGTGTAATTTATTAGGATTTATTTAATTAAATAAATGTTTGTAAATTTGAAAAGGAGTAGGAGTTGAATTACAAAGTTTAGAAAAAACTGATATGCATTACCGGCAACTACAGCGTGCAATTGATGACTCATAAAACAAAATTGATGAGTTGGTTTATGGGTTGACAGAGGATGAGATTGGGATATTTGAAAATGGAAGATAATTTTGCAAATAAATAAAAATTGCGTACTTTTGATAAAAAATTGATTAAAGATGAAAACTTTAACATTAAATATACCGGACACAGTAGATGAGATGGATGTAAAAATGCAATTAGCTGCTCAATTATTTTCCAAAGGAGTTCTTTCATCAGGGCAAGCAGCAGATGTGGTTGGTATTACAAAAAGACAATTTATTGAGCAAGTTGGTAAATATGGTGTTTCAATTTTTGGTGAGACAATAGAAGATTTATGTAAAATCAATAATGAATAAAATTATTATTTCCGACACAAGCTGTTTAATTGCATTAGAAAGAATTGACCAATTTGAAATTCTAAGAAGAACTTTTAAAATAATAATCATTACTCAAGAAGTATATCAGGAATTTGGAAATCGCTTACCAGACTGGATAATTATAAAAGAAGTAAAAAATAAAGAAAAACAAAACCAGCTTGAATCCTTCTTGGATAAGGGAGAAGCAAGTTCTATTGCACTAGCTATTGAGACAAACGATGCCTTATTGATAATAGATGAAAAAAAAGGAAGGGAGATTGCGAAAACTTTTAATTTTGAAATTATTGGTACACTTGGAGTATTAATTAAAGCAAAAGAAAAAGGTATAATTTCAAATTTAAAAGACATAGTATTTGATTTAAATAAATCAGGATTCAGAGTTTCCAACTCAATTGTAAATGAAATACTAAAAGATAGGGATTAAAACTAAAAAAATCTAATGGCAACTCTAACGAGCCATTGCTCAAGCCGAAAGCAAAATTGATGAGTTGGTTTATGAGCTTTATGGGTTGAGTGAGGAGGAGATTGGGATAGTTGAGAATTTGAAAATATGATTAGATTTGCTAAAAAAAATGCAGCAAATGTTTATTTTGTCCATAAACAAGTTGTATTTCATGCCAATATCCAAATAGATAAATAATAGCGATGAAAATAAACTCCGAAAAAATAGGAAAATTGTTTGAAAAAGCTTCAAAAGCAATACTTGAGGAACTATTTCAATTTTGGGGTTATGAAATAAAGGAAAGTATTTTACAAAAATCTGGAACACAATTTGGATTTGATATTTTTTACAAGATAACTAAAGACACAAAGGAGTTAAATATATTTATTGAGTGCAAAGCATCAAAAGAAGATAATAAGATTCGTTGCGATGAACTAATAGCAAAGAGTGAGATGCTTGAATGGAGTGGTTTTGAAAAAAAAGATATTCATATATATTTTTCACCAACTCGACAACTTGACTATTCTAATTTTGAAACAGGATTTGAAGATAAAATGAATAATTATCCGTTTGCTATTATAAATTGGATGGCAAAGAAAGATAACAATTTAATTAAGTATCTGTTTTTAACTTATAAAGGAAATTCTCCTGACATTATTGCATACCACGATTTTATTATAAAGCAACCTAAGATTGAAACTGATTTAAACTGCAATATAGAATTTAAAGATATTGTTTCTGAGTTACTCGAAGATTTTAACATTTCAATAGATAAGTATATTCAACAAAACAAAACATTCGGATATGAGATTATAAATAATATTTATTGGCAAGACCTAATTCAATTAGGTAAATCAGAAGAAGAGTTGACATATAATTTTTATGTAAAGATCGATTCAACAATAAATACTGTTAAAGAAGTTGTTGCTAAGAGAATATATATTCAAAATAAGAAGCAAACAGGAAATTTTGAACTCATACTGAAAAAAGCCATATTACATAGGTTTTCTTTGATAAAAATATTGTCAGGTGGAGGTACTGGAAAAACAACATTTTTATTTCATTTAGCTAAAAAATTAAGAAAATATAATGTTGTTTTTATAAAGGATGAGATAGATAGTAATAAAACGGAAGAAATTTTCAAGAAGTTAATTCTTGTAAAAAATAGTCAGCCAATAATCTTTATCTTAGACAATGCAAATGATTATAATAATCTAAGACAACTTGCAGATAATCTGGGAACTCTTGCGGATAAATTTAGTAATATAATTCTGCTTCTTGCTGAAAGGAGATTTCGGTATAACTACATTGATAATATAAACGAGTTCGAAAATTGTTTTGATGAGATATTTGAACTTAAATATTATTTTAATGAAAAATTGAAACAAGTTAAAATCCTTCCAAAATTTCTAGAACAAATCAACAAATCAAGCAAACTTTCAAGTGAACAAATCTTTGGAATAAAGGACATATTTATTAATACAGAGAGCATATCTGAAAGCATTCTAAAATCCTTGGATTTTTTGAATATTAGAATTAAAACAAAAACATATACTCATGATTGGGATGATTGGTACAGATTTTCAGACACTTCTAATAATGGTCTAAGAAATTTGTATTTACTAATTGCTACGTTTTTCCAATTTGGATATCGTCTCCCAATCAGTTTTTGTGCAAAAATGATTGGGAAAGATGAAATTGATATTAGACAAGCTGTAAATTCTGAAAAAAATCTCCCAATATCTGAATATTACGATTCATTGTCTCTTAAGCATGAAACAATAGCAAGTTGGTTCTTTCAGGTTGATGCTAAAAACAAAAGAAGTGGTATTTATTATTTCAATAAATTTATTTCAAATATATCTTCAGAATATGAGATTCAGTTGTTTATACGAATAATTAATAATAGAGATTACAAATATTCATTTTTGAAAGATATACTACCTGAAAATAAAGAAATTGAACTATTAGAGCAACTCTCTTTAACTGGAGATAACATAAATATTTTAACCCAATTAGGAAGAATATACAGAAGGAATAATAATGAAAAAGCTGAAAAATATTTATTGCAAGCGTTTCAATTGAACGAGGACAATTACTATCTTAACTTTGAACTTGGGAAGCTATTCCAAAAAGACAACATGGGAAAAGCTGTTGATTATTTAAATAATGCTTTATTACTATCAAAAAATCGATATCAAACCTCCTATGTTAATGTAGAAATTGGAAAATGCATGTTTGATCTTGAAAAATTTGAGGAATCTATAAAATATTTCCAAGAGGCTGTAAAGCAACATTCTGGGAATGTTTTTGCTAATATATTTTTGGCAAAAGCAAAATGGAAAACAGGGGATAAAAATAAAGCTAAAGATCTTTTGAGGAAAATTATAAAAGGGAACAAAGAAAAAGAAAATGCTTATAAAGAATTAAGTAAAATGCTGTATAAAGATGGGCAACATAAGAAAAATAAAGAAGTATTGAGCAAATTATTAGAAATTGAAAACTATGAAGACAATAATACTATTAATAATTATGTTCATTCATGCTTCAAACAAGGAGATTCTGATTCTGTAATTTCTTTTCTTGATAAAATTTTCAAGTTGAATCCTGATGCTGAAAAGAATTATAAATTATTAAATTATTATGCTTCAAGCTGTAAACGTACAAATAAAATTAGCAAAGCAATTTTGTACTTTGAAAAATCATTATCATTAAACACAAAACAACCCAAAACTCAATATTATTTAGAGTTACTGAAGTTGGATTGCTTTGTAAAAGAAAATAAAATCCATGAAGCTTTGATTTGTTGCAATAATGTTTTAAATATTGATGTTAATGACTATTTGCTCAATATTAAAGGTAATCTTTTAAAAGAGGTAGGAGATTATGAAGCTTCAGAAAAAATTTATCTTAAAGCTTTAAGACTAACCGACCAGCCTAAATCAAAAGCACAATATCTAAATAATATCGCACTCTTGATTTTGGAATCAAGACAAATTAATAGACGGGACGAGGCAATTAAACTTTGTGAAGATGCGATAGATATTTGTTCACATTTTAAATGGAGTAAAGAAACATTAGAAAAATTGTATTTATTAGATCTACAGACTAATAAGAAGTCATTAAAACACAATAACAAATAAATAATTCACAAAAAATGATTCTAAAAACAAAATCAGTAAAAATTTCCGATGAACCTTTAGCTTGTCAGATAATATTTTCTGACACGGAGCCTCAATTTGATAATGAGGATGAAAAATATATTTGAATTCAATTGTAAATAAAAAATATATAATTTTGATAAAAATCATATGAATATGAAAAAACTACTGATAATCATTTTACTATTTCACAATTTTAATTTATGCCATAGTCAAAATGAGAATGTATTTAATGAAAAATTTAAAGAAATTGTGTTTACGCAGATTTTCAATGACCTTGAAGTCAATTTTCCTGTATTTATATCAACTCCTGGATTCTTCTTGTTTGCAAATTTTCATTATCTAAATAAAAAAGTTTTTAATGAAAGTATAACAGAAAATGATAATTTTTCTAAATTTTCAAATTATTCAGAAAATGAAATATCAGACATTCTCGATTGTGTATTTATACCATCGGTTCCCTCGGATTCCAATATTCAAATGAGGGCTAGATCAAAAAACCATTTACTATATAATTTAGTTTTTATTCAGGAAAAAGATTTTAAAATACTAAAATTATCACTTCCGGATATGAAGTCTGAAAAAGAAGCAAAATATGTAGATGGACAATTAGAATCGCTTGTAATTAATAAGAATGACGAAATTAAATATATTGATATTCAGAGGGTGAACGATAGCTTGCTAAGAACAACGAAGTATAATACTTACACACAAAAGTATTCAATAGTTGAGCTTTTATCACATAATAATGTTCCTACTACCGAAATTTTTTATAATAAAAGCATAAATCATCAAAACAAAAAAATAAAGAAAATAATTAAATTTGGCTATGAACCTGATGGAAAACTAAGAGTTGAGAAAATTTGTAATAAGAATGGAATCATTAGAGATTCAATAAAATATTTATATGAGGGTGATTTGTTAAGTGCTATAATTGAAAGTAATTCAGGAAATCAAAACTCAGTATTTTATAAATATAAAGGGAAGCTATTAACAAATAAAAGTATAAGAAGCGAGTATAAAAAAATAAATATTGAGTATGCTTACAATGATAATAATAGAATAGAATGTTTGGAGATTTATGAACTGGGAAAAGACTCAAAAAAGAAGTATTTATTTGAATATAATACTGATACAAAGCTAATATCAGTTAAATGTTACCTTATAAACATGAGAATTAATAAAGTTAAATTCCTATCCCAATATTTATTTAGCTATTTCGATAATCAAATACTTAAATCACTTTTAGTAACAGGTAGGAAGGGTAATATTAAAAAAGAGATAATATATGAAATAGATTATTTAAGAAAAGAATAAGCGGACACAATCGCCGGTAATTGAACATTAGTTGAGAATAGAATACATTTTCATTAAATACTTTTTTTTATTCCAAATTCTCAGTATCTCTACACTTTAAATTCAGTATTTACAAGAAAATGATGAGTCATTTTATAAAACTCTTCGGGATCTTGTATGTATTTTAAAGTATTAAAAATCTCATCCCCATCAACAAACATCCGTTTGAAATATACCCAATATTCTTTCATTTTATTTAAAACATGTTTGTCGGCAGTTTTTGTTTTTTTAAGTTCCTCAAAAAGTGCATTAATAAATTCTGAAAATACTTCAAGTTTTTTTTCTTTTGAATAATTTTTCTTTTGGAGAATTTCATCAGGTAAAAATAAATTCGACAGCAATCCTCGCCCAAGCATCCAATCGTTAATTGATGGAAATTGGGTTTTTAATTCATTATAAAAATCAAAATCAATAATGTCACCACTGAAAACTATTTTATGTTCTGATAATTCAACACATGCTGAAAAAGCCTTGAGGTCAAGCTGGCCTTCGTACATTTGTAATCCGATTCGCGGATGTATATTCAGAAATTCAAGGGGGAAACTATTCAAAATAGGAATAATATTTAACAATTCTTTATTATTCAAATAACCTAATCTGGCTTTGATTGAAAGTTTATTTGGAATTTTAGGAAGCACTTCATTTAAAGTTTCTTCAATAAGCTCGGGATGAGAAAGCATACCCGATCCGCGTTTCTTTCGGGCAATTGAAGATACTGGACAACCAAGGTTCCAGTTTAAAGATTCATAGCCTAAATTATATAAATCGTTTGCCATTACTATAAATTGATCGGGCAAATAACCAAGTACTTGTGGTATTAATTTCATCCCTGAATTATTTTCAGGCAACACATCTTTTAAATGTGATCGTTTCACCCGCTTCCCCTCAACAAGAGTAACAAAAGGACTGACAGCCACATCGATGCCTTCAAAAAAGCTGTTGTAAACATTCCTGAAAATGTAATTAGTATAGCCTTGTAAAGGTGCAAGATAAAGCATTCGTTACGTTTTTATTTTGCAAAGATAAGCTTCATAATTCACGAAAACCTGTGATGGTCAAAAATGATTTACAAAAGCACTTAAATAATTTGATAAAATTGTTAAACTGTTAAATTGCTACATTGTTGTTAAATAACGATTTAACCATATAACAATTTAATCATTGTACATAGATAATTAAAATGAATTTTCTCTATGATTTTTAAAAAAAAATTATATTATTGCAAAATAATGACATTAGTGAAAAATAATTTTCAAAAAATGACAAATAAACCAACCTACGAAGAACTTGAAAAACAATTAAATGAATTAAAAAAAGCTCTAAATGAGAAAAATCAACTTGCTGAGTTAAATAAATTAAAACTTAATTTTTTAACCAATTTATCTCATCAAATCAGGACAAAGATGAATACGATAATAGGGTTTTCAAATTTATTAATTAATCCCGATATCAAAATAAAAGACAAACACGAATTTATTAATCATATTAATAATACCGGAAATGTTCTATTACATTTAGGTGATGACATTGTGGACATAGCGCAAATTGAAGTTGGAGAAATAAAAATTATTGAAACTGAATGTCAGATTAATAAAATTTTAAATGAGATTCATTTATCATTCAATAAATTGAGACAAACAAAAAATAAAAATAGCTTAGAAATAATTTATAAAACAGGAATTTCCCATCCTGATTTCACTATTCTCACTGACCCCTTCAGACTTCAACAAATAATATCAAATTTGACGGAGAATTCGCTCCGATTTACCGATTTCGGCTCTATTGAATTTGGGTATTCATTGAAAAAACCGGCAAACCAAAACGAAAAAGAATTCATTGAGTTTTATGTGAAAGATACCGGTATTGGAATACCGAAAGAAAAAATCAAGTCCATTTTCGACAGGATTAATTTATCGAAAGAGCCTTATATTAAAAAGACAAACGGCTTAGGGCTTGGGCTTACTATTTCTGCCAGTTTGGTTAAAATACTGGGAGGAAATATTTGGATAGAATCGGAAGTTGGCAAAGGAACTTCTATATATTTTACTATTCCTTATAAGCCAATTAAAAAAACATTAATACAAAAGCGGTCAGTAAAAAGCGAGCAGAAAAAATATAATTGGGATGGAAAAATAATACTTGTTGTTGAAGATGATGATTTGAATTATTGTCTTATTGAAAAAATGCTTCAAAACACTAAGGCCGAACTAATTTGGGTAAAAAACGGGAAACAAGCCGTTGATCTGTGCCGAAATAATTCAGAAATTAACCTCGTTCTGATGGACATTCAACTACCGGAATTAGATGGTTATGAGGCCACAAGACAGATTATTAAATTCAGGAAAGATCTCCCAATAATTTCGCAAACAGCTTTCGGAATGGCTGGCGAAAAAGAAAAAAGCCTCAATGCCGGTTGCGATGATTACCTTTCAAAACCATTAAGTGCTAAAAAACTACTTTATACGATTGAAAAACATATTAATTCTTTGGCAAATTAAGTGAAGCTTTTCTATAGAAATTTTGGTTCTGGGCAAACGCTGATTGTTTTGCACGGTTTATTCGGTATCTCCGATAATTGGATTCCGTTTGGTAAGCTAATGGCGAAAAAAAACTTTAATGTTTTTATTCCCGATTTAAGAAATCACGGGCAATCGCCGCATTGCGATACTTTTAATTATCAAAGCATGCTTCAGGATTTGGTGGATTTTATAGATGACAATAAAATTAAAAACCCGATTATTCTCGGCCATTCAATGGGAGGGAAAATAGCAATGCATTTTGCTCTTGAAAATCCTTTAAAAGTCAGTAAATTGATTATTGCTGACGTAAGTATGAGAAATTATTCCAAAAAACCCCACCATATTGCCCTTGCAAATGCAATGCTTTCAATTGATTTTTCGATTGCTAAAACAAGGAAAGACATTGAAAAGCAACTCCTACCTGATATTAGCGATAAAAGAATCAGGAATTTTTTAATGAAAAATATTAAAAGAAAAACCAAGGATTCTTACGATTGGAAAATTAACATGGAAAGCATTTATAATAATATTGACCGTGTTTACGAAGGAATTGAAACTGAAGGTGTTTTTAATGGCCCGACTATTTATATTAGAGGGGGTATCTCAACCTATGTTTCCGAGGAAGACTATCCTGAGATCAAAAGACATTTTCCAAATTCAAAAATACACACAATTGAAAATGCCTCGCATTGGGTTCAGGTTGATGCACCTGAACAATTTGTTTCAATAATTGACGGATTTTTAGGGGTGTAAGTCAGATTGTAAATTATTTTTTTTGACTCTACTTCTAATAAAATATGAGGTGTTTTTTCGATATAAATTATTGATGTTATTTAGAAAAAACACTCAATAAGCAATAAATATTGAAAATCCATCCATTCTGATTGATTTCACTTCGTACGAACTTACTTCATTTCTTACTGACTACCTATAGTTGTTGGATAATTTGTGTTGAGTCTTGAATGTTTAATTCCAAAACAACTTGCTTTATTAAAAACATAGAACCAAAAAAAACTAAAGTTTTATAAAAAAAATAAATTTTAAATTTATTAAGCCTGCATAGCCACAAAAGCTGTTTGCCTTTTTTATTCCAATATAAATGCTTTAAGCAAACTACTTATTGTTTATATCTGTATAATAATAGCTTAGGGATTAAACTTTCATTTTTGTAATTGATTATTTGCGTTGATTTTGCTGTGAAGTTATTTCAGTTTTTCTTATTTTTATTGTGGTTAGAAATATAAATATCATGGATCAATTATTTTTTTTTTCAAAAATTTAATAAAAAAGATTGTTTAATAAAATATATTGTATAAATTTGTGTAAAAATTAGTAAAAAAATAAAAAATATAAATTAACCAAATAATTAATTAAATCCATATTTATTATGAAGAAAT
>Ga0222665_1000346_pt1 | contig 29731 bp, 24 predicted proteins | sample AntAcemetagen653_FD_179853 | JGI IMG/M metagenome (GOLD analysis project Ga0222665, IMG submission 179853) | Saline water microbial communities from Ace Lake, Antarctica - #653 | ecosystem: Environmental > Aquatic > Non-marine Saline and Alkaline > Saline | place: Antarctica: Ace Lake...
CTTGAGCAAACAGGTTTGTTAAATTCATAAAAACAATTACTAATTCTTAAAATTGAATAATTATAAAGATCGGAGCAATCATTACACAATTGTTTTTCTGAGTTATGATGAGATTTACAAAACAAACGTATCATTTTGTAAACTGTATTTTTCTCCCAATTATGTCGTTTGTTTTTCATAAATTGGGGTAAAAGGTATAAAGGATTTTTCCATATTTCCCTTATACCCTTATCTCCTTTATTTCCCTACTAATTCATAAACAATTCAATGTCATCGTCAACCTCACCTATTCCGGCAATTCCAAAATTATCAACCAAAACATTTACAACATTTGGTGATAAAAATGCGGGTAAAGTTGGCCCGAGATGAATATCTTTCACTCCAAGATAGAGCAAAGCCAAAAGAACAATAACTGCTTTTTGTTCGTACCATGCAATGTTGTAAGCTATCGGCAGATCATTAACATCGTCTAATCCGAAAACTTCTTTTAATTTAAGAGCAATAACAACTAAAGAATAAGAATCATTACATTGTCCGGCATCTAATACTCTCGGAATTCCACCAATATCACCTAACTGAAGTTTATTGTATCGATATTTCGCACAACCTGCTGTAAGAATTACCGTATCTTTTGGTAATTTTTCGGCAAATTCGGTATAATAATTCCTTGATTTCTGGCGGCCATCGCAACCTGCCATTACGAAGAATTTTTTTATTGCACCCGATTTAACTGCATCAACTACTTTGTCGGCCAACTGAATAACTTGATTGTGAGCAAAACCACCAATTATTTCACCTTTTTCAATTTCAATAGGTGATGCACAGGTTTTGGCTAATTCAATGATTTCTGAGAAATCTTTACGTTTACCATCTTCTCTTTCGGCGATGTGTTTTGATCCCGGATAACCTGACGATCCTGTAGTAAAAACTTTATCAGCATATTTAGCATCTTTTTTTGGCGGTACAATACAGTTTGTAGTGAAAAGAATAGGGCCATTAAAACTTTCAAATTCTTCTTTTTGTTTCCACCAAGCATTTCCATAGTTTCCGATAAAGTGGGAATACTTCTTAAAAGCAGGATAATAATTTGCAGGTAACATTTCGCTATGAGTGTAAACATCGACTCCTGTTCCTTCGGTTTGGATAAGCAAATCTTCCATATCTCTAAGGTCGTGGCCACTAATTAAAATACCGGGTTTATCGCTAACACCAATATTAACTTTTGTAATTTCGGGATTGCCATAAGTTGTTGTATTTGCTTTATCTAATAGAGCCATTGCATTGACTCCATATTTACCGGTTTCAAGAACGAGAGCAACAAGTTCATCAACACTTAGGTTTTCGTTAGTAGTATCGGCCAGAGCTTTTTGAATAAAAGCATAGAGCGAATTATCTTCATATTTTAGGTTATAAGCGTGCTCAGAATAAGCAGCTAATCCTTTCAATCCGTAAATAACCAACTCACGTAGGCTCCTCACATCTTCATTTTCAGTTGCTAAAACACCTATCGAACTGTTTTTAGCCTCAAATTCTGCAAGTGTATTTCCTGTCCATGTTGCCGATTCATGGAGATTTTCAGGGATTGAACCACCGGCATTTATTAATTCCTTTTTAATTTCTTCTCGGATTTTCAGACCATCTCTGATAGTTTCGACAAAACGATCTTTGTCATAATTGGAATTTGTGATGGTCATAAATAGGCCTTCGAAAGCAAGTTTGTTTGCTTTCTTATTCTCAATTCCTAATTTACGAGCTTCAGTAGCATAAATTGAAACTCCTTTTAATACAAAAATTAATAGATCCTGCATATTAGCGAGGTCTTCTTTTTTGCCGCAAGTACCGGCAATTGTGCAACCTGTTCCTTTGGCTGCTTCCTGACATTGATAACAAAACATACTCATGATTAATAATTTTTTATGTGATTTATAATTATAGTAACTAATTAGTGCCTAAAGTTTAGAGTGCCTAAATTGCCTAAAGTTCATGCTTCTTACTTTTTTTATTAATGATAAGATTTTCATAAGCTTTAGCTATAAATATATGAACTTTTAAGAATCATCTGATCAATCAGCAATTTTGATTGCTTTAAAAAAAACTTTAGGCACTTTTTACTTTAGTACACTTTAAATACTGATTTTACAATATTTTTGTTGCTTTTGTCGGTTTTGGAACTTTTACTACCAAAACCCTTACAACATTTTTTGAATTATTATATATGCAATGGGGAATACCTTTTGGGCTTTCGACCAGGCAATCCTTTTTTACAATTTGTTTTTCTTTTTCTACAAGTATTGTAGCTTCACCTTCGAGGATGTAAAAAAATACATTAACGGGAGTGATATGAGGTTTTAAACTCTCACCTGCCTGAAGTGTTATATGCACAGTTTGCGCTTCATCCTTATCATAAAGTAATCTGGCGTCAACGCCGTGTGGATTATTTTTTATTTCTGTTTTATTAATTTCTTTTATAATCATAATCTATATTTGTTTGGTTATATTCAATAAAAGTACTCTTTAATTATTTATACCCAGTTTTCTTGTAAAATATCTCCCTGAACTCCAACCATAATTAATTTTATCGGGACTTTTCGTTCAGCTTGATCCGAAGCGGTTTTAACCATTTGAATCAGTCCACCGCAGCATGGAACTTCCATAATCATTACCGTAATTGTATTTACTTTAGCTTCATCAATCATTAGCCTAAACTTTTCAATATAGCTTTCGGTGTTTGAATCAAGCTTCGGGCAGGCAATTCCTACACTTTTTCCTTTTAAATATTTTTGATGATAATTTCCAAGTGCAAAAGCTACACAATCGGCTGTAATTACAACATCTGCATTTCTGAAAAAAGGTGCATTAGGGTTGAGTAAGTGCATTTGCACAGGCCATTGCCTGAGTTCCGATTTCGTTTGCGTAGTGTCGATGCTGTTTGTTTCGCAAGCCGGAATATCGAAAGTTCTTTCCATGCTTCCCGGACATCCACAAGCCATTTTTTCATCTTGATTATTCATAATTTCATTATTTTGAATTTTGTTTAAAACTTCGTTTAGATCAAAATTAAGATTATTTTCATTGTTTTTTAAATACGAAATCCCTTCATTGAGAAATCCGGTTTCGTTATGATCTTTAAGATGCTTCAAATGCGCAATAATTACATTTTTTCCTTTTGCTATCATGTCTTCAATTACGGCAGTTTCATTATAAGGTTCAGCTTCACGATGTTCAATAGTAATTGCACCCTCAGGGCAATGACCAATACAAGCACCAAGGCCATCGCACATCAAATCGCTAATCAACCTGACTTTTCCATCAATTACTTGAAGGGCGCCCTCATGGCAGTTCGGAACACATAATCCGCATCCGTTGCATAATTCTTCATCAATTTTTATAATATCTCTTTTCATTTAAAATCTTTTTTAAATTTCTTTTGCAAAAGTAAATTATCAGAAACTGGAAAAATGTAACATAGGTTACAAAAGCTGTTTTTTTTTACTTTTGTGAAAAATATATTAATATGTACACAAAAATTTCTGAATCCCCAATTTTTAAAGGTATAAATCCAGGTGAGATAGCTCATATCCTTAACTTTATTCATCATCAAATAAAATCTTATCAGCCGGAAGAAATGATTGCGTATAGCGGAGACGAATGCAATAAACTTTATGTTTTAATTGAGGGAAGCATTAGGGGTGAGGTTGTCGATTATAGCGGAAAAGTAATTAAGATTGAAGATGTTGTGGCTCCCGATACATTTGCTGAAGCTTTTTTGTTTGCCGATGACAATAAATTGCTTGTTAATATTGTAGCAAATATTGACACTAAAATTCTAATTATTTTTAAAAACGATTTGTTAAAATTATTCAACTCAAATACAAAAATATTAGAGAATTATTTAAAAATTGTTTCTAACCGTTTTGTAACGGTAACCGGAAAGTTAAAATTTTTATCGCTAAAAACCATAAAAGGAAAGCTCGCATTTTATTTCATGCAAATTTCAAATAAACAGAAAAACAAAACGATTATTCTTGACAAAACCCAACAGCAGTTGGCTGATTACTTTGGAATAACACGCCCTTCCTTAACCCGATCAATAAGAGAGCTTAATAATGAAGGATTAATAAAAGCAAGTGGAAAAACAATTGAAATACTTGAAATGAATGAAATGAAAAGGTGGTTGGTTAATGATTGAGTTATTCTGCAATAAATCAGAAGTAAATGCAATAATTTTCCATATTAATGGTTTTATAATGTGAGTATAACTTATATTTACAATAAATACAGAAATTATATGAAACATAAAGTAATGAAACATAAAGTAATTGTATTAATTATTTTAATAATTTCTTTGATCTTATCAATTAGTGGATTTTTTGTTGACTTTGAGGAAAGAGTTCCAAGTATTGGTGTTAATGTTTTGGACATTTTGTTAATGACAGTTTTGTTTTTTGGTTTTGGTATAATCATTTATTTAATAATGATTTTTATTTCCAAAATGCTTATTAAATAAATTGTTGTAATCTTGAATTGTAGTATTTTTTTTAAGTTAAATTGATTATTTTCTAAAATCACATTAAAAATATAAATTGTTAATAATTCTTTTGTATTTTTGATTAATGGAAAACAGTAAAGTTAACATAGAGAAAATTTTTAATCACTGGGTTGAGACTTCTGATAATGATTACAAGACAATGTTACATCTTTATGAGAAAAAAGATTTCCACTGGGCTTTATTTATTGGTCATATCGTAATTGAAAGACTCTTAAAGGCATTAGTTGTGAAAAACACACAAGATCATCCTCCATATACTCATGATTTAAGAAGACTTGCTAAATTAACTCAAGTAAATTTTCCACCTCATTATATTGATTGTTTAGATACTATTACTACATTTAATCTTAATGCGCGATATGATAGTTATAAACAAGCTTTTTACAAAAAATGTACGCCTGAATTTACTAAAGATTGGATATCTAATATAAAGAAATTAAGAGAATGGATAAAAATGAAGCTATAAAAGCCGCAAAGCGATATATAAATATAGTGAACTGCAAATATCAGGTTGAGAATGTAATTCTTTTTGGTTCCTTTGCAAAAGGAACTAACCATGCTGACAGCGATATTGATTTAGCAATTATTTTCAAATCAATCGATGATGTTATTGATCTACAAATTGAATTAATGAAAATGCGTACTGATAATGATTTGTTAATAGAACCTCATCCTTTTAGTGTATCAGATTTTAATCAATCAAATCCGGTAGTTTCAGAGATATTGAAAAACGGGATTGAGATTGAAAATTATGCAGCCTGATAAATTTATATCCAGCGAGCAGCGATCTCAGATTTTGAAAAACAATCAATTTATTTCTTAATTTTGAATTTTATCAAAACATTAGTGAACCATAAATCATTATTAAATAAATGATAAGATTTAAAATAAATAATAAACAGCATGAATTTTCAGGTGATGGAGATTTAACTTTACTAAAGTATCTTCGTAATGAGTTGAATATTACGTCTGCTAAAGACGGATGTTCTGGACAAGGAGTTTGCGGTGCATGTACGGTCGAAATTAACGGAAAAGCAAAACTTTCGTGCGTAACAAAAATGAAAACCCTTCAAAATTCCGAAATAATTACTATGGAAGGCATACCTGATGCTGTCAGAGAAATTATTGGGAAAGCTTTTGTTGAAAAAGGTGCTGTGCAATGTGGTTTTTGTACTCCGGGATTTATTATGAGAACGAAGGTTTTGTTTCAGGAAAATAAAAACCCGACCCGCGAGGAAATTAAAAAAGCAATGAAACCTAATCTTTGTCGATGTACGGGTTATGTGAAAATTCTTGATGCTATCGAATTTGCTTCAAAATCATTAAATGAAAATAAAAATATTGAGTTTAGTGAAAAATCAGCAAAAATAGGGAAGCCATACCGAAAATATCAGGCCCTTGAAACAGCTCTCGGCAAACGAAATTTTGTTGATGATATTCGTTTTGAAGGAATGTTGCATGCGGCTTTGAAATTTAGCGATCACCCGCGAGCAAAAATTCTAAAAATTGATATTTCAAAAGCTGAAAAACTTGAGGGAGTCGTGAAAATTTTTACTACAAAAGATATTCCGGGAGAGCGTTATACAGGTTTAATTTTTCAGGATTGGCCTTTGATGATAGCCAAAGGAGAAATCACAAATTATATTGGCGACGTTTTGGCAGGAGTGGTGGCACAAACTGAAGAAATTGCCCACCAAGCTGTAGATATAATTGAAGTGGAATATGAAAAATTGGAGGCAGTTGCCGATATGCTTTCTGCAATAAATAGTGATTCTATTCAAGTTCATTCCGGCCTGTCCAATATTCTTGAAAAGTGTATCGTAAAAAATGGAAACGCTCAGAAAAGTATTGAATCATCGGCATTTGTTGCACATAATATTTTTCAGACTCAAAGAATTGAACATGCTTTTTTGGAAACTGAAGCGGCAATTGGGAAATATTTAGGTGATAATAAAATTGAATTATACAGCCAGGGACAAGGTGTTTATGTGGATCGAAAACAGATATCTTCGATTTTGAATTTGCCTGAAGAAAACATAAATGTTATTTTAATTCCAAATGGTGGCGGTTTTGGAGGAAAGGAAGATTTAACTGTTCAAGGGCATGCGGCTTTATTTTCTTATAATTTAAAGGCTTGCGTTAAATTATCATTAACTCGTGAAGAATCTATCAGAATGCATCCCAAGCGACATCCTGTTTATATGGATATGACTCTCGCTTGTGATAAAAAAGGTAAGTTAACAGCTTTGAAACTTTGGGCTGTTGGTGATACCGGAGCTTATGCATCTGTTGGTACAAAAGTTCTTGAACGAGTTGCAGGACACGCTTCGGGAGGATATTATGTGCCGGAAACAGATATAGAGGCAATAACAGCTTACACAAATAATATTCCTTGTGGAGCTATGAGAGGTTTCGGTGCAAATCAGGTTGTTTTTGCTCTCGAAGGTTTGGTTGATGAATTATGTAAAAAGAGTGGCTTCGACCAATGGCAATTCAGGTATGATAATGCCCTGACCGAAGGCCTGAAAACAGCTACCGGGCAAATATTGAAAGCAGGAGTGGGGATCAGGAAAACTTTGCTTGCCGTAAAAGATGAGTTTTATAAAGCTAAGTATGCGGGACTTGCATGCGGAATTAAAAATTCGGGTGTCGGGAACGGAATGATAGACGAAAGCAAAGTTATTATTGAAATTAAATCACCAACCCATATTCTGATTCAACACGGTTGGACTGAAATGGGGCAGGGGGTTCAAAACATGGCAATCCAGACCCTTTGCCAGGAAACAGGAATTAATCCTGATTTCATTGAAGTGAAAATTGAAACAAATGCAGGAATCCCAACCGGAATGACAACTTCGTCGAGGGCGACCGCTTTACTTGGAAATGCTATAATTGATGCTGCAAAAAAAATAAATCAAGACCTTGAAAATTCAAAGATCGAAAATATTGTTGGGAAAGTTTATTTTGGTAGTTATGTTTGCGATTGGACAACAAAGCCCGGTGATAATGTTAAAGAAATCATTACTCATTATTCTTATGGTTATGCCACACAATTGGTTGTGCTTAACGACAAAGGTGAAATTGACTGTGTTTACGCGGCTCACGATGCCGGAAAAATTATGAATCCTATGTTTTTTGAAGGACAGATTCAGGGTGCGGTTCACATGGGATTGGGTTATGCTTTATGCGAAGAACTTCCAATGGAAAACGGTGAATTGAAAAGCGATAAATTAAAGGATTGCAAAATTCTGCGAACTACAGATATGCCGAAAGTTGTAGTTATCGGTGTTGAAGAAGCTGATCCGGTCGGACCTTATGGGGCAAAAGGAATTGGTGAAATCGGGCTTGTGCCTACTGCGGGAGCTGTTGCTAATGCTTTTTGCCTGTTCGATGGAAAACGAAGAACAAAACTTCCGTTAAGGCAGAATGAATTATAAAAAATGGCGTCACCTAAAATATTTGCTTTTATTTTATTTCACGCAAAGTAAACAAAGAAAATTGCAAAAGGCGCAAAGTAAACAATATGACAGAAAACGAAATTTCTTATAAAAAAATTGGGGCAGCTATTGAAATTTATTTTGACATCAACCCCTATTGTTTTTCTAAATTTATGCCTTCGTTTTTAGTAATCCCTAATGTTTGAGTTAGGCAATCTCCGGAAATATAGTTACCATTACAATCAAGTTGACCGTTGGATATCCTCATAGAATAACTCCCCAGAAGAGGAACCGTCACAAGTGGGAATTTGAAGCTTATCGACCATGGGCATTCCATATCTTTGTTAATCTGAATATCTTCTAAGGTACCTTTCATTGTAAAAGATTTTTCTCCAAATATTGGTAATTTATAGTAATGCTTTACGCTAGCTTTACCTTTTAAAGTTCCGTCCGAATTTTTAGTAAACTCGATACTCAATACCCTACGACCGACAGTTACAGCTACAACCACCATACCTGCTCCGGAGAGATTAGCCTTCCAAGTCCCTACTAAGTAGTCAGTTGGATCCACCTGGATTGGATCATCCGGATTGTCTTTCTTGCAGCTACTAATAATCAATAAAAGAAAAATAAACATACAAATTAATGTACTTCCTGTAAGCTTCATGATTTTTTTCATATTAATACATTTTTATATTTTTACGAAAGTATAAATATAATTTAAATTTATAAGGGAAAATATAAAATATTTACAAATATTCACAGTATTGTAAAAAAACTATAATACATTTGCGACAACCTTGTGTTTGATTTTCCGATCTTTGCGTGAAATAAAATCAGGACAAAAAATTATTATAAAATTTATTCACGATTTAACAAGAAAAAATGCAAAAAGTAAAAGTCAACAAAACTAAATGCACCGAAATAGGGAAGATTATAAAAACCCTCAGATTCAAGCAAAGCTTTCTGGAACGTGATTTCCTGAAATTTGATGATACTTTCGAAAACCGTATGCGACTTTATTTTTTCTCGGTTGCTATTTGTCATCAAACATATAAATTGGCTGATGTGAAAAAGAATCTATTCGGGTGGGATTATCTTGAGTATGTTTTTATGAAAATTCAAAAATATAATCCTGAATTAACCGATCCTGAATTCTTATCAAATTGTAGTGTTGAAGAGTTAACAGAACAACTTGCTGAAGTCTTTGCAAGTAATCATTCCGAAAATATTTGTACTCTAGACCGCTTAGAAGAAAGAGCCGGGCAAATTATAGAAATTGGAAAACTTGCAAATAAACATTTTAGAAATAGTATTACTGATCTGTTAGGAAAATCAAAAGGATTTCTTTATAATGACAAAAAAACTGGTTTTTATGAGTTTTTACCAACATTAAAAGTGTTTGCTGATCCTCAGCGGAAAAAGATTTCTTTTCTTTTAAAGTTATTAAGCGATGCCGGACTGATAAAAATTATTGATCCTGAAAATTTAATTCCCATTATGGATTATCACATGCAAAGAGTTTTGTTAAGAATGGGATGCGTGGATTTGATTGATAATAAACTTAAGAATGATCTGATTGCAAGAAAACCAATGAATTCCGATAAAGAGATAAGGGAGGCTTGCATTGAAGCAATGAGGATAATTTCACGGTTTTCAGGCTATGATGTATTAAAAATGAACGATCTTTTCTGGCCTTTAGGCAGAAGTTGTTGCAACGAAATAGCTTTATGCCGAAGCGGAAAATGTGAAAAATCACCTTGCAGTTTATTGGCAGTCATTGAATTTGAGAAGCATGATTCATGTGTTTTCGAGGATGTTTGTCTGGCAGGTTCCGATGATGAATATTTAAAGTTTTGGCAGCCGGTTGTGGAAACGTGTTTTTATTAATTCAGTTTAGAAAAGCAGAAAATATTTATAACGAATATTTGTTCCTTTTTATCCATGTTTTGATTCGTAATACATTGAAATGAAATTCTATTGAAGGCCATAAAAGGTTTTTTGCTTTTAATTGGAAAAACATCCTAAAATTCCAATACAAAACTTGTTTCAATATCTGGTTTTGAATGGACAAATATTTTTCCTTTATGCAAACGCATAATCTGCCGTGATAAACTCAAGCCGATTCCCGTCCCCCTGTCTTTGGTTGAAAAAAATGGAATAAATATTTGAGAAATAATTTCAGGTTTGATTCCTTTTCCGTTATCTGTAACTATAATATTTTTGTTTTGATTGTTTTTTTTAAACTTGAGTTCAATTATGGATTTTCTCATTTTATCTCTAAAATGAATAGCGTTATTGATTAGATTTATCAAAATTTGCTCAATTAGTTTTTGGTCGCACATCAGACAATCTTCTTCATTGCAGTAATAGCGAAATTGAATTTTTTTACTTGTAAACTCTTCATTAAAAAGTACTGATAAGCCTTCAAACAATGACTTAACTTTATATAATTCAAATTTTGGAGCAGGAATTTGCATAGAGGAGCTATATTCTTCAACAAAAGCTGAGAGGCTTTTGCTACGGTTTTGAATAACTTTAAGCCCGCTAAGTGAATTTGAAATTTTATCATTATCCATGTCCTCAGCAAGAATGGCTTTTCCGTTTTTCTCAAACTGATTGATCAATCCCGACGACATTAATGTTATCGGGCTTACTGAGTTAAAAATTTCATGCGTGATAATTTTAATTAACTTTTGCCACGCATCCATTTCTTCTTGTTCAAGTTCATTTGTAATATTTTGCAACGAAACCAGTTTCAATTTTTTCTCACCAATTTTTATCAAAGTAGCATTCAAACTTATTTTTATTAATCCATTTTGTGTATTTATTTGAATTAGTTCGGATTGGTTTAAATTAAGCTTTTCAAGAAGCAAAGGGAGTTTTTCTTGCACAGTATTTAATGATCGTATGTTAACTAATGTTTTTATACCGAGTAATTCTATTGCTGATCTATTAAATAATTCCACTTTCCCTTGTTCATCAAAAGCGATAATTCCGGTTTTCATGTGCTCAATTGTAGATTTAAATAAGTAGCTGTCGTGCTCTTTTTCAATTCTAACATCTCCAAAGGCTTGTATTATTTCATCAAATCTTTTGTGTATTTCTTTAAAATGCCCTTTCTTTTCGTTTGAAAACTTGAAGGTTGTGTCTTTATATTTTATACTTTGCAGAAATTTTTCCAGGTCACGAGTGATTTTGTTTATGTATTTAATTAGAATAAATAATTGTATAAACCATAGTGTTAAAAGTGAATACTGTGTAATAAGCATGTATTTCATTGAAAAAGTCCAGGCAAACATACCGGTAGTTACTCCTATAAGTAGGATTTGAACAATAATGATAATATTAAATCTGCTAAATTTCATATTTTTTAATTTTATCATATAAAGTAGATCGGTTTATTCCAAGTGTTTTAGATGTAAGGCTTAGGTTACCTTTACATTGTTCAATTGCTTTTTTGATAAGTTTTTTTTCATTTTCGGCTAAATTAAAAATATCAGGAGTTTTGTAATTAATTTGAGATGATTTGTTTAAGAAAAAATCAAGCGGGTTTAATTTATTCCCATCACTCATAATTACAGCTTTTTCGATACTATGTTGTAGTTCGCGTATGTTACCATGCCAATAATGTTGCATGAGTTTGCTAATTGCTGAATTACTGAAACTCATTTTTTCTTTATTATATTTTTCACTATAAAGTTTTAAAAAATAATCAGCAAGAGCAGAAATATCTTTCTTTCGATCTCGAAGCGGAGGCAAATCAATGCTTATTGTATTGATTCTATACAATAAATCTTCTCTGAATTCCAAATTCTCAATCATTTGATAGAGGTTTTTATTACTTGCACATATTAACCGGAAATCAATTGGAATGGATTGAGTTGAGCCCACTCTTGTAATTTCATTATTTTGGATAGCCGATAATAATTTTGATTGCAATGAAAAAGGCAAATTTCCAATTTCATCTAAAAATAAAGTTCCTCCCATTGCTAATTCAAATCTTCCAATCCTGTCGTTTTTTGCATCGGTAAATGCTCCTTTAACATGTCCAAACAATTCACTTTCAAATAAATTTTCGCTAATTGCACCTAAATCAACGGAGAGAAAAATCTCTTTTTTCCTATTCGATTGCCGATGAATTTCACGAGCAATAACTTCTTTTCCAGTTCCGTTTTCACCTTGAATAAGAATATTGGCATCTGATGAAGATACTTTTTCAATTATTTTGTAAACCTCGTTCATTTTTTCCGAATCACCTTTTATTAAGGGATATTCATGACTTATGTTTTCGCTTAAATGTTTTTGTTGATTCTTTAGTTGCGTAATTTTTAATTTTGATTGCCTTATTTTATAAGCCGATAAAATAGTGGATAGAATTTTGCTTTCATCCCACGATTTCTGGATAAAATCGGTTGCCCCTTTTTTCATAGCTTGAACCGCCAATTCGACATCACTGAAAGCAGTAATAAAAACAACGCAAGCCATTGGGTCGTGGCTCAAAATTCGATTCAACCAGTAGAAACCCTCATTTCCGTTATTGATACCTGCTGAAAAATTCATATCAAGTAATATTACATCAAAGTTTTCAGTTATTCTTTTTGGGATAATATTAGGATTTTTTTCAGTTATAATATATTTAAAATGTGGGTTTAAAAATAATTTTAATGCTTTAAGTAATTCTTCATTGTCATCCACAATTAAAATTCTTTTGTTTTGATTCTCCATAATAATTTTAACTTTAGTGAGAATTTAATCATTTATATTTGGATGCCAAAGGTATGAAAAAAAATGTGGGAAAATTAAACACTACTGTAGGAAAATCCAACAAACTGTTCTTTAACTTAATTTATAATTATCGGTATTACAATGTATAATGATTGTGGCATAGGTATTGGACATTCAATAAAGTTAAAAAAAATGTTTAACTCAAAATGAATAATACGAAACTATGATAATTAACTATTTAAAAATTACTTTTAGAACTATATTGAGAAACAAAGTTTTTTCTTTTATTAATATTCTCGGATTATCAATTGGAATGGCGTCATGTTTGCTAATAATGCTATGGGTGCAAAATGAACTTAATTTTGATAAATTTCATTCTAACAGAGATAAGATGTATAGAGTGATGAGCTACGGTACAAAATATATGACCGAAGGATTTGATGGAATTCCGGCAGCTTTGGGAATAAATTCCATAGGTACGCTACCTGATATTAAAAAGCTTACTTTTTTTGAAAGTGCAGGCGAATATTTTATTAAGTATGGTGATGAAGGATATTATCAAGACAATGGATTATTTGCCGACAGTTCTTTTTTTAACTTTTTTAATTTTAATTTTTTATATGGAAATAAAAATGATGCCTTAAAAAACCCATACAGTATAGTTTTGGATGAGGACGTTGCGAAAAAAATATTCGGAAACGAAAACCCTATTGGAAAAACATTAATTGTAGGCAAGAAGCAAAGACAATTGATAGTTAGTGGAGTGATTGAAAAAGTACCTGATAATTCAACTCTTCAATTTAAATATGTTATTCCGATAGGATTACTTCAGGATATTAATTATTATTTAGGTTGGGGGCGTTTTATGTACACCATGTTTGTTCAACTTGATGAAAATGTTGTGCCTGATACTTTGGCCGCAAAAATGACTCAATTGGCATTAGATAATAATTGCGGGCAAGTAAAAGATGGAGTTTCTTTTAAGTTGCAGGAATTTAAAAAATTACATTTGGATGGATTTCATGGTAGCTGGCGAGATTTTTATATTACAGGAGATAAACGATATGTAACGACTTTTTCAATTATCGCTGCTGTTATTCTTATAATTGCTTGCTTTAATTATATCAATTTGAGTACCGCAAGGAGCGAACGCAGATCGCGTGAAGTAGCGATAAGAAAAGTTAGTGGGGCGAATCGAAGAAATTTGATTACTCAATTTCTGGGTGAATCATTTCTTGTTACTATAATTTCATTAATATTTGCCTTAATTTTAGTTGAACTTTTAAGGCCCTCATTCAATATTTTGACCGAAAAAAACTTAATAATCAATTATTCTTCTCCTGATTTTCTGATAGGATTAGTTATAATACTTTTTACAACAAGTTTTCTTGCCGGAATTTACCCTGCTTTCATAATGTCGTCATTCAGCCCGATAAAAGTTTTGAAAAATATTTATTCATCGAAAAAAGGCGGGTCAATATTTCGAAAAATATTAGTGGTTTTACAATTTATTATTGCTTCGATTTTAATTATTTGTTCGGTATTAATTTATAAACAAATCAATTTTTTAAGAAATAAAGATTTGGGTTTTGATAAAGAAAATGTTGTATATCTGTATTTTAAGGAAAACCTTGCGGAAAATTATTATTATATTAAAAATGAGTTACTGAAAGACCCCAATATTTTCTCGGTAAGTGCCTCTGATTATTTGTGGGCAAATAATAGTAATAGGTGTAGTGGTTGCTTTCAATGGGAAGGATATTCTGAAGCAGATGAAATTGATGTATTGCTTCCTAAAGTTGATTTCGATTTTTTAAAAACACTTAATATAAAGATTATTAATGGAAGAGATTTTTCTAATGAAATCAGGTCTGATTCGGTTAATGCAATGATAATAAATGAAACTCTTGCAAAATCTCTTGGGCTTGATGATCCTTTAAACCTTAATGTTAAATTTGGCTACCAAAAACTAAAAAATTATCAAATTATTGGTGTTTATAAAGATATTAATTATTCCTCTCTACGAATGGGTATTGAACCGCAGGTTCTCAGAGTCATAAAAGATCCGGGGGCTTTGTTTTCCAGCTCGGTTATGTTAATAAAAATAAATGGCAAAAATGTTAAAGAAGCAATAAATGCCATCGAAAAACAATGGAAAAGTGTTAATAAGTTTAGCCCTTTTGAATATCATTTTCTTGACCAAGCATATGACCAACTTTATTTTAAAGATAAAAGAATGGGCCAAATCTTAATTTGTTTTACTATTTTGGCTATTTTCATTTCATGCCTTGGTATATTTGGCCTTGCTGCTTTTGTTGCCGAAAGCAAAACTAAAGAAATTGGAATTAGAAAAGTGAATGGAGCAAAAGTGAGTGAAATTGTTTGGCGAATGACAAAAAATTTTGTGATCTGGATTATAATGGCTTTTGTAATTGCCATCCCCATTGCCTGGTTTATAATGGACAAGATATTAATGAATTATGCAAACAGAATAAGTTTTGGTATCGTGGAATTTTTACTTTCTCTAATAATTATTTTATCAATTTCAATTTCAGCTTCAACTTATCAAGCCTTTAAGGCTGCTACTATGAATCCGGTTAACAGCCTAAAATACGAATGATTTTAATGGAGACAGGTTTATTGGGCCAAGATAAATTGAATTAACGTAATGCCTTAAAAATAAAGAAAATCTATTTTTATTTCAAAAATAATATTAATCAAAAAAAAGGCATCAATTCTTTGACACAGAAACAGCAGATTGCGGCAGGTAAATTTCATTGACCATATAATCAGAAATCATGCAGAATATTGCAAGATTTTAAAATATTATTGTAAACCCTGCCTATTGGAAATAGGAGGAATTTTATTAGTTCGGTTATAAGTTTAGGGAAAAATGAGAATGCAAGATGATATAAATCATAGAACAATTATTACAGTTAATTAGATCAATCACTTATACCCAAAGAATTCGAAAAGCATAGTAACTATTATTTCAACAAAAATATTTACAACGAATATTCGTTCCTTTTTATCCATGTTTTGATTCGTAATACATTACATTAAATTTGAAAACAAATTAATTATGAAAAATAAATCAACAATATTCAGTTTTGGAGAATACATCGAAGGAAAAAATTTTAAAATCATCGACGAGAGACGCATGCGTGCAAGTGCCGGCATTATGTTTTTGTTAGCACTGATAGCATTTATATACGGTTTTATTTTGCAACAATATATAATTATACCCTATGTAGCAGGTATTTTGATGTTGAATTTTATAATCGGAATATTTATTAATCCAAAGTTCTCGCCAACAGTATTTATTGGATATTTATTTGTTCGTAAGCAATCACCATTGCCAATAGGTGCTATTCAAAAGAAATTTGCCTGGAGTTTAGGCCTGGCATTATCAACAGCCATTTTTATTTTATCGTTTTACCTGCTGAATGATGTATCGTATTTTGAACCTGTTTGCATGTTGTGTTTGATTTGTCTGTTATTCTTATATCTCGAAACTGCTTTTGGAATATGCGTCGGATGTAAGTTGTATTTTCTTGCAATCAGACTGAAATTATTAAAAAAGCCTCTGGAAAGGCCCAATTGTATGGGTAATGCCTGCTATGTTGAAACTGAATAAGAGGATGAAAATAATTATCATACTTTCAGTTTTTTTATTAATATTTTGTTTGGCAGGATATTATGTTTATATCAGGACGATGCAAGCCTTTTCAGGGACTTTTATTGATTCTGTATCATTTTTGATTCTATACATATTTTTATTATCCTCATTTTTTATAGGAAAAATTATTGAAGCTTTTTCTATTGGATTTGTCAGCGATATTTTAGTGAAAATAGGATCTGTTGGCGCAGGATTTTTTCTTTATGCACTGCTATTCGTTATTTTCTTCGATTTTCTTCGTTTAATAAATTATATTATACCTTTTTATCCTGCTTTCATTACTGCTGATTTTAAGAAAACAAAACTTATTATTGGGATAATTTCATTCTCAATTATTTCAATAATAATAGTTACCGGATATATTAATACGAGAAATCCAAAAATCAAAAAACTTGATATTTTATTAAATAAGAAAAAAAATGGTTTTGAATCATTAAACGTTGTTGCGGTAAGTGATATTCATCTTGGTACAATGGTAAATGAATCTAAAACAAAGCGTTTAATAAAAAGTATTAACAAACTCAAGCCCGATTTGGTTCTTATTGGTGGCGATATTATCGACGATAATCTAAAAGTTGTAAAACATTATGATTTATTAAAACACTTCAAAGACTTGAATCCAAAATATGGAATATTTTCTTGTTTGGGTAATCACGAGTACATAAGCAGAGCCTATAAAGAATTGGAATATTTTGAGAGATATGGAATTCACATGCTAAAGGATACGGTGATTAAAGTTGATGATAAATTTTATATTATCGGGAGAGATGATATTGAAGGAAAGAATGTTTCCGGGAAAAGACGAAAATCATTTGATGAACTAACGAAGGATGTGGATTTCAATCTTCCGGTAATTTTGCTGGATCATCAGCCGTTTAATTTAGAAAAAACAGCAGAGTATGCAATTGATTTACAGTTTTCAGGACATACACATAACGGGCAACTTTGGCCATTGAACTATATTACCGGATTAATTTTTGAAGAAGATTGGGGATATTTGAAAAAGAAGAATACACATTTTTATATTTCTTCGGGATATGGAACATCAGTTGTACCAATTAAGGTAGGAAGTAAGTCAGAAATAGTTAATATTAAAATATTTAACATGTAGCTTTTGCAAGAAAACAGAGTTTTTGTGCAGACACAAAGTGAATCAAAATGAAAAAGAGTTGATTTTTTAAACTGACATAAATCTACAATACCTGCCTTTATGATTAGGCGGGCAGGTAAAATATTAACGAACTAACTTATGCAAAATTAAGTCTTTTATGATTACATCTATTGTAATGTTTGTGCGTTTCCGTATAGCTTTCAAATTTATTTTATTATTCGGATATTTGGATGCTTAGAAGTGTTTTTTATCTTTGGCAGATGTATTAACAAGAAAAGTATTATTGCGAAAGGTAAGATATTGTATCTAATTTAGCAAATATTTATTAGCTGCGAATAATGCAAGAAAATATAAAGATAATTCAAATTAATAATTAAAAAAATGTATCTATTCTTCGACACAGAAACAACAGGACTACCCCGAAACTGGAAAGCTCCGGTTACGGATTTGAATAATTGGCCAAGAATGGTTCAAATTGCCTGGATCTTATCGGATTCTTTAGGTAATCGGATTGAATCAGACGACTTTATTATTAAACCGGAGAATTTCACGATTCCATTAGATGCCTCCAGAGTACACAGAATTACAACGGAAAGAGCTATTAAAGAAGGGGAGGAGCTTGAGAAAGTACTTAACTCATTCAGTGTATTAGTTGAACAAGCTGATTTTATTGTTGCTCACAATATTAGCTTTGATGAAAAAATATTAGGAGCTGAATTATTAAGAAAAGGTGTTAATGGTGATTTCCCGAGGAAAAGAAAATTGTGTACCATGAAAGCTTCAACTAATTATTGCAGGCTTCCGGGACCTTATGGATACAAATGGCCAAAATTATCAGAATTGCATATTAAACTTTTCGGTGAAGATTTTGAAGAAGCGCATGATGCTTCATCTGATATAAATGCAACTGAAAAATGTTTTTGGGAAATGAGAAAAATAGGATTGATATAAGAAAAAATTCTTGCAGAAAAAATATTGAGAATTTTATAAGAGAATAATAAATTTTTATGAGTTCAATAAGAAAACAGGAATTTAAAGGCTATTTGCTGAGTGCAATAATTGCAGGATTAATCACTGCCATTTTCATGTATTTTGTTTATTACAGGAGCTTGCTATCTGTTTGGGCAGGTTTGTTTATCGGGTTTACTATTTATATGACAATGATATCCTACAAAAAAATAATTTTAAAAAGACTTATACGAAGAACAAACCTCTTCTTCCTTTTGATCATAAACACATTTAGCAATGTGATTATTATCATGGTTGTTGCATGGATAGGTGTTGTGTTGTTTTACATGAATGGAAATTTTGGGAATTTGTTTAAAAATTTAAATGCTCTGACAGGCTTTGAGTCACAGATAGGTTTATTGTTTGGATTGACACTCAGTATTTTTTTTAACTTTTTTTTTATTATTAATACTTTGATCGGGAAAAATGTTTTGATCAAATTATTTATTGGGAAATACCGCAAGCCTTTTGAAGTAGAGAGAGTTTTTATGTTTTTGGATATAAAATCATCAACTGCTATTGCAGAAAAAATTGGTCACATAAAATTTCTATCTTTAGTGAACGATTTTTTCTATGATATACTGGATCCGATAAATCAAACTAAAGGTGAAATATATAAGTATGTTGGTGATGAAGCCATTGCAACCTGGAAAATAAAACATGCAATTATGCAGGCAAATTGTATTGAATGTTTTTTCCTGATAAAAGAAAAAATCAACTCAAGATCGGATTATTATTTAGAAAAATATGGTGTTGTCCCTGAATTTAAGGCAGGAATTCATGGGGGTATTGTCATTACCGGCGAATTAGGTTATACCAAAAGGGAAATTGCTTTTATGGGTGATGTTTTGAATACTACTGCACGCATCGAGGAAGCTTGTAAAACCTATAATCAGGATTTTTTGATTTCTGAGGAAATTATGAACCAAATTAAGGGAACAAATAATTTCAGATTAGAAGAAATTGGTGGGGTTAAGCTCAGGGGTAAGGAAAATGAAATGAGACTTTTCGGGGTAACCCGGGAATAGGAAAAAACATAAAATAAGGTGTATTGGACAAAAAGTATGCTGTTTTCATTACTGCTGATTTTAAGATAACAAAACTTATTATTGGGATAATTTCATTCTCAATTATTTCAGTAGTAATAGTTACCGGATATATTAATACGAGAAATCCAAAAATCAAAAAACTTGATATTTCATTAAATAAGAAAAAAAATGGTTTTGAATCATTAAACGTTGTTGCGGTAAGTGATATTCATCTCGGCACAATGGTAAATGAATCTAAAACAAAGCGTTTAATAAAAAATATTAACAAACTTAAGCCCGATTTGGTTCTTATTGGCGGCGATATTATTGACGATAATCTAAAAGTTGTAAAACATTATGATTTATTAAAACACTTCAAAGACTTGAATCCAAAATATGGAATATTTTCTTGTTTGGGTAATCACGAGTACATAAGCAGAGCCTATAAAGAATTGGAATATTTTGAGAGATATGGAATTCACATGCTAAAGGATACGGTGATTAAAGTTGATGATAAATTTTATATTATCGGGAGAGATGATATTGAAGGAAAGAATGTTTCCGGGAAAAGACGAAAATCATTTGATGAACTAACGAAGGATGTGGATTTCAATCTTCCGGTAATTTTGCTGGATCATCAGCCGTTTAATTTAGAAAAAACAGCAGAGTATGCAATTGATTTACAGTTTTCAGGACATACACATAACGGGCAACTTTGGCCATTGAACTATATTACCGGATTAATTTTTGAAGAAGATTGGGGATATTTGAAAAAGAAAAATACACATTTTTATATTTCTTCGGGATACGGAACAGCGGTTGCACCCATCAAGGTCGGAAGCAATTCAGAAATAGTAAATATTAAAATATCTAATAAGTAAATAATAAATATTTCGATTTAAGAACTAAGAATTTTAAGCCATGAAAAATTTCTTTAATCAGGCCAAACTCAGATATTTGAAATATTAATATTCTTTAACGATTTTGAATTTCGCTTCTAAAACAAGCAAATCTTTTTTAGCTTTATCAATTTTCTTTTCAAATTCTACTTTCAAAAGGCTTGCCTTTTTTGAGTTAGCAAGAAAACCAATATTATTTTCCCATAAGTTTATTTCATCTCGTAATCTGTCAATCTTATTTGAAATGAAAGTACGCTCCTGATATATTAATCTGTTTGCATCGGGAGAAGATTTTATGGTATCGAATTTTGATTTAAAGTTTAAAGTGCTTATTTCCAAAGAATTAATTTTCAGAGCATCAAGATGCTTATTTATAGAATCTCTGAAGGAAATTTGAACCTTATCTTTTTCCTTTATCGGAATATGTCCAATTTCAGTCCATTCCCTCTGGAAGCCTTTTATTATTTCAAGATTTTCATTTTTATTATCACCAAATTGATATTCTTCTATTTTCTTAATTAGGTCAAGTTTAAGTTTAAGATTATCGGCTTCATTTGAATGGATATTTTTAAAATATTCTGATTTCCTATCAAAAAATTTATCGCATGTTGATCTGAAACGTTTCCAAATTTTATCAGAATTTTTGCGAGATACTGGGCCGATTTCCTTCCATCTTCGTTGGAGGTTAATTAGGTCCATTGTAGTTTTCTTCCAATCCGAACTTTCGGAAAGAGACTCAGCCTGAGCGCATAAATCAAGTTTTTGATTGTAATTATCAATTTGCTCTTGTTTGAGTTTTGTAAAAAATTCTTTTTTTGCGGCAAAAAATGCATCAAGATAGGCTTTATATCTTTCCCATATTTCGTCGTTGAGTTTACGCGGTGCACGGCCAATGGTTTTCCAAACTTTTAGTAATTCATTTATTTCATCGGTACGTTTTTGCCAATCTTTAACTGAATTATTTTCTTTTGAAAGTATTTCTTCAGCTTTTTCACAAAGAGCAATTTTCGTTTCGTAATTTACTATTTGTTGATCTTGAAGTTTGGAATAATATTCTCTACGAGTTTCGTTGATTTTATTTGTAGTTGTTTTGAATCGTTCCCAAATTTCGTCTTTTTTGTCTTGCGGAATCGGGCCGATTTCTTTCCATTCCTCATGATATTTTTGCAGTTGTTTGAAAGATTTCAAAACTGAAGTTTCTAACAGAAGTTCTTCGGCTTTTTCGCAAAGAATAATTTTGCTTTCTAAATTCTTCTTTAGGTCAAGGTCTTTCAATTCATTGTTTATCTTTACTTTATCGAAAAATCTTTCTACCAAAAAGTGATAATTCTGCCAAAGGTTGCTAACTTCGCCGGCTGGAACCATTCCGATTCCTTTCCATTTTTCCTGAAGCAATTTAAAATCGTCATAAGTTTTTTTCAGCGTTTCGTCTGAATTAATCAACTCTTTAAGTTCATCAAGAATACCTTTCTTTTTTTCGAGATTTTCTACCTTATTATTTTCTAACTCTTTTCGGTATTTCGCTCTATTTTTTTTATAAATATCAAAAGTTTCGGCAAACTTTTTATCCAATAAATCTTCTTCAGGAACATAATCTTCTTTTGTACCTCCCTGTGAAAGAAAATTCTTATATCTTTTTTCTTCGTCCTCTTTTTGCTTTTTATAATATGTTACCTTGATAAGAGTAACCTTAGTTTTTATTGAACTAACATCATCTTCCTGAACTATTTCACCCAGCATTTCAATTAATTCTTCCTTAGAGAAAGAATCATAATTCTCAGGATGAGTCTCGTCATCAACTTCTTTAAGCTCTTTTTGTTTAGTATCCAAGGCTTTCTCAGGTTCCTGGATTTCTGTTTTATCTTCGGCTTCAGGTATAATTTCTTGGATTTTAGTATCTTTATCTTCAGAAACTATTTCCTGAGAAGGTTTTTCTTCTGAATTATCTTCTGATTTATCTTCTGAAATTTCCGGTTTTTCGGTTTCAGTAATTTCAATTTCTTTTTTCTCAGCAATGACTTCCTCGCTTGGCTTTTCTTCAGAAATTGTTGGGATGGGTTCCTCTAATTTCTCAATTTCAGGCTTTTGCTCAGACACTTCAACTTCAGTTTTTGAGGTTTCAGAAACAGGTTCTTCTGCTTTTTCAACTTCAACAACTTCTTTTTCCTGTTTAACAGGCTCTTTTTCCTGATCCGGCTTTTTTGGCGAATCGGCGGCTTTTTCTATAGGTTCCATAATATTTTTTTCTTCAGATACTGAATTCTCAGTAGGTTCTTCTTTAATAATAATATTGCCTTCAGGCTCATTTCCCGAATTAGTTTCGGGCACTGGATTCTCTTCCTTATTTACAACATTTGCATTTTCAGGAATCTGATTAGATCGATCTTTATCTTCCATTTATAAATAAAAATTAAGTTTCTCTATTAATTACAATTCATTAAGAACTTTCTTTCTTAAAACGACCTGCAAATGTAATAATATTTTTTTTTATTAGAAATATTTCCTCAATTAATTATACACTGATTATGAATCTATTAACATAGGTTTAACCAATATTTCAAGATAAAGAATTTCATTTTTATTATTATTTTATTCTTTTTTAGCAAATTTGAACTCTATTTAAACCTATGTTTTTCAATTAAATCAATTATTGTAATTCAAGATTTTTGGTAATTATTAAGGTGATTTAAATATCTGATTAAGTGAATTTTCACGCAATTCCGATAATTATCTGAAGCAAAAATTTTCGCAAAAATCGCAAAGGCTTATGAACTTGCGAGTTAATTCTTTGCGTTTTTAGAGATTCGTCTGCGTATTTTGCGTGGAATTTTATATAACTGTTTATCAGCTAACATTACTATCTAAATAAAGAGTTAAAATGACTTTAAGCGCAATATTTAATTTATCTATTTGATTTTCAATAACCCAAAAGGAACAATGGATTTATTATTCCATAAACACATATTGGATTATATTTGCACCCATCTTCAATGCATTTGTTCTTGTTTCTTGGGAATCCTTATGAATTTCGTAGTCTTCCCAACCATCACCTAAATCACATTCGTAAGTAAAAAAACACAGAAGGCGACCTTCATAAATCAATCCGAAACCTTGCGGAGGTTTATCGTCGTGCTCATGAATTTTTGGCAAACCTTTTGGGAAATCATATTTCTGATGATAAATCGGGTGATCAAAGGGAAGTTCAACAAAATCAAGTTCAGGGAAAACCTTTTTCATCTGTGGGCGGATATATTTATCCAGTCCGTAATTATCATCAATATGCAAAAATCCACCTGCGATAAGATATTTTCTTAGATTTTCGGTTTCCTGTATCGAAAAAATAACATTCCCATGACCTGTCAAATGCACAAAAGGGTAATTAAATATTTCCTGATTTCCAGCTTCAACTGTTGCATAATCTTCCGAAAGATCAGTACCAAGATTCTGATTACAAAAGTCTATAAGGTTAGGCAATGATGTCGGGTTGGCATACCAATCACCGCCTCCATTGTATTTTAATAATGCAATTTTAATTTTTTGAGCATTACTTGAGCTCGCAAACAACAACAATAAGATTATTAAGGTATATTGTTTCATTTCAGTATTTTATTCATTAATTAATTCAATTGTATGACATGAAACTATTGCAGCAGTTTCTGTTCTTAAGCGGCTTTTCCCCAGACTTACAGAGCTAAAGCCTTTTGATTCGGCCATTTCAACTTCAGTTTTACTAAAATCTCCTTCGGGGCCTATGATAATCAAAACATCTTTTCCTTTTCTATAAATGTCTTTTAATGAAGGTGGATTCCCATTACAATAGGCAATATATTTTTCGCAATCCTGATTCGTATTAATAATTTCAGAAAAGCTTTTTGCTTTGTTTAATTTTGGCAAATATGTTTTTAAGGATTGCTTTAATGCAGAAATAATGATTTTATCGAGCCTTTCGGTTTTCAAAATTCTACGTTCGGAATGTTCGCAAATTATTGGACTTATTTCATCTACCCCAATCTCAACCGCCTTTTCCAAAAACCATTCAAAACGATTTATGTTTTTTGTTGGTGCAACGGCAAGATGAACCTTATAATTTCTTTTCCCAAATTCGGTCTTTTTTTCAATGATTTTAACAACACATTTTCTAATTCCGTCTTCAATCAAACGGGTCTCGAAAAGATTTCCTTTGCCGTTGGTCAAAAATATGCAATCTCCTTTTTTCAACCTGAGTACCCGAACACAATGCTTTGATTCTTGCTCATTCAACTGATATATATTCGATTCGATATCAGGTGTATAAAAAAGCTGCATAAGATTTTTATTTGTTAAAAAATATTACAAATTTATAGATAATTTCGGTATCAAAAGAATTTAAAAATAATGCTTAACTTTTTGAGATACTTTCCGATTCAAGTATGCTTATATGAAACACGAAAAAAAATATTTGCCAAGCTTTCTTTACAATACTTTTTAGCGAATTTTGATATATTTGCAGTATCACTTAAAATTAATTTTATTTTTTTAATAAAAACAGTTAAAACATAAACAATTGCATGAAAAAGTTAATCTTCTTAAGATTTCACATAATTAAGATTCTAATCTTAGTTTTCTTGATATTTCAGGCTTGTTCAAGCGAAAATGAAAAAATAATACAAGATAAAAACCAAAATGAAATAGAAATAATAAAAAATGAAGTAAAAATTGATTTGCCGCAGATTATTAAAAAAGATACCTTAACTGCTATTACTCAATATAATTCAACAAGTTATTTTATTTTCAAAGGCAAACCTATGGGGTATGAATATGAATTACTTGAACTCTTTTCAAAGAACCTGGATGTTGAATTGAAAATTATTTTAACCGATAATTTGGATACTGCAATTTCGTGGCTTGAAAGCGGAAAAGGAGACATAATTGCACAAGCTCTTACTATTACGAAAGAAAGAAATGCAATTTTGAATTTTTCCGATTATCATACTCTGACAAAACAAGTCCTTGTTCAGCGTAAACCGGAAAAATGGAGAAAAATGACGATTGATAATATCAGTAAACAACTTATTAGAGACCCCATAAATTTAATCAACAAAAAAGTCCATGTTAAAGTCAGTTCACCATATTTTCAAAGGTTGATGAATCTTTCTGATGAAATTGGAGGAAATATTGAAATAATTCATGCCGATGAAAATAGTGTTACTGAAGACTTGATAAAAAAAGTTGCTAAGGGTGAAATTGATTATACGGTTGCTGATAAAAATATTGCCTTAGTCAATAAAACATACTTTCCAATTCTTGATATTGAAACTGAAGTAAGTTTTTCGCAGCGAATTGCCTGGGCTGTTAGAAAAACTTCACCAAAATTGCTTAACTCAATTAATAGATGGATTGAAAAAATGCGTAAAGAAACTGATTATTACGTTATTTATAATAAATATTTTAAAAATAGAAAAGCTGCAAAACGTCGGATGAAAAGTGAATATTTTTCGCTTACGGGAGGAAAAATCTCTGAATTTGATGATATTATTAAAAAGCATTCCGAAAAATTAAATTGGGACTGGCGTTTGATTGCTTCGCAAATTTTTCAAGAATCAAGGTTCGATCCTAAAACAAAATCATGGGCGGGAGCTAAAGGTTTAATGCAAATGATGCCGAAAACAGCGAAGCAATTTGGTGTTAAAAAATTATTTAATCCTGAAGAAAACATCAAAGCCGGAACAATTTACTTAAAGCATATTTCAAAACGTTTTGAGCATATTGAGAGCCCAGAAGAAAAAATCAAATTTATTTTGGCTTCTTATAATGTTGGATATAATCATGTTGAGGATGCAAAACGCCTGGCCGAAAAAAACGGACACAATCCAAATGTTTGGGACGGAAATGTAAGCAAATTTATTCTTCTGTTATCTAAACCTCAGTACTACAACGATAAAGTAGTGAAATTTGGTTATTGCAGGGGAAGTGAACCTCACAAATATGTAAAAGAAATTTTAAAAAGACACGAACAATATAAATTGTTTATTGAAAAAAAATAATAACTGAAAAACAATGTTTAATGCCAAATTTAAAAGAAAAACCCTGTCTTAAGGATTTTCAAGAATATGTTACAGAACTTGAAATCGAAAGAGGTTTTATTGATCAATCAACTCATGATAAGTGCCTTTTACTCGGCGAAGAAGTTGGCGAACTTTTTAAAGCCGTGCGAAAAGCCAAAGGTTTTAAAATTGATAATAATTCAAGTTTTAGTACAATTGCCGATGAGCTTTCAGATATTCTGATCTATGTTTGTGCAATTGCAAACAGAAATAATATTGATCTTGAAAGTGCATTTAGAGAAAAAGAAGAGAAAAACAAAAAAAGAAATTGGGTGTGACCTGTTTATTTTTTTAGCAGATGAAAATTTGTTTATATTCTAATTTCTTAAATTTTAAATGTAAAATTATTGATTTGAACACTAAATAAAAAAAATAAAGAAATGCCGGAAGTTATTAATGTAGAAATAAAAGCAAAATGTAGCGATCCTCAAAAAATTAGAGAGGTGTTGTTTAATCTAAATACCAGATTTATAGGCCTTGATCATCAGCTTGACACATATTTTGTTGTAAATCACGGACGATTAAAACTTCGAGAAGGGAATATTGAAAATAATCTTATTCATTATAATCGTGAAAATATTTCAGGCCCAAAAACGAGTAATTGCCTTCTTTATAAATCAAATCCTGATTCATCACTTAAAGAAATTCTGGTAAAGTCGCTCGGAATATTCAAGGTAATTGAAAAAGAGAGAGAAATTTTTTTCGTTGAAAATGTGAAAATTCATATTGATGAGGTAAAAGATTTGGGATCATTTTTAGAGATTGAAGCAATCAGCAGAAACAATGAATTTTCAAAACCTCAACTTTTATCACAATGCAATAATTTTATGAAAATTTTCGAAATAAAAACGAATGATCTTATATCATGTTCATATAGCGACATGTAAGTCTATTCTTCGAAAAATTAATAAAATATTTCATTAAAAATTACTTATTCAATAACCGAAAGTTTCAGATATTTACAAAATAATAAATTATTGACCGAATCAAATTCGAAAACATAAAAATACTAATTAAAAAATAAATAAGCATATGAAAGCTAAAACATTTGTCGAGAAAATATTTGATGCCGAAAAAGGAAGCATAGTTTTTAAAAAACCTGACATTATTTTAACTCACGACAATACTGCCAGTATTGCCGCAACTTTTAAGAAAATGGGAGGTGAAAAAGTTGCCGATCCCGATCAATTATTGATAGTCCTTGATCATAATGCCCCACCTACGAGTTCAAAACTTGCTAATCAATATCAAAAAATCAGAGATGTTGTAAATGAGCAGGGTATAAAAAAGTTTCACGATGTCGGAAATGGAATTTGCCATCAGGTAATGTCGGAATATGCTAAACCGAAAATGATTATTGTTGGAAGCGATAGCCATACTTGTACTGCCGGTGCTTTTAATTCATTTGCCGCTGGTATTGACAGAACCGAATCGGCAGGTTTGTGGAAACAAGGCGAAACATGGTTTAGAGTTCCCGAGACAATTAAAATTACTTTAAAAGGAAAATTCAAAAAAGGTGTTTATGCTAAAGACCTATCTTTATGGATAATCGGCATGATTAGCTCAAGCGGAGCCGATTATATGTCGATTGAATATCATGGCGAAGGAGTCAAAAACCTATCAATTGCCGAAAGGATGACAATAACAAATCTTGCTTCGGAAATGGGTGCGAAAAACGCTGTTTTTCCATGTGATGAGGTTCTACAGGATTTTCTTGGTAAAAAAACACAAGGTATTTGGGCCGATCCCGACGCTGATTATGCAAAGGAAATAGAAATAGATTTGAATGAATTATATCCATTAGTTGCAGCCCCTCATCACGTTGATAATGTTAAAGCATTATCAGAAGTTCAAGGGACAAAACTTAATCAAGCATTGGTGGGAACCTGTACAAACGGTAGGCTTGAAGATTTGCGGGAAACAGCCAAGGTGTTAAAAGGAAATAAATTACCTAATGATTTCCAAATGTTAATAATTCCAGCTTCAAAGCAAATTTATTTGGAAGCAATGAAAGAAGGATTGATAGAAATATTTATGAATGCCGGAGCAAATGTGCTTGCTACTTCTTGCGGGCCATGCCTCGGAACAGGGCAAGGAATCCCTGCCGACGGATATACAATAATTTCAACTGCTAACCGAAACTTCAAGGGTAGGATGGGCAATAAAGAAGCGAGTATTTATCTTGCTTCACCCGCCTCTGTTGCGTACTCTGCATTGAAAGGTGAAATTAGTGACCCGAGAGGAATTATTTCAAGCGATAAATTCCCATTTTCAAAAGAGCAAAGTAAAACCGTTGAAGTTAATGAAAACGAAAATCGCTACGAAAAAGGAATTTGGAATTATGCTGATGTTGATAATTTGAATACTGATCAAATGTTTGCTGGAAACCTTACTTACAGCGTGATGAGCTCAGAGCCTGAAAAAATAATGCCTCATTTATTTAAAGGCTTCGACGATAGTTTTTCGGAAAAAGTAAAGGAAGACGATATTATTATTGCCGGAGCAAATTTCGGATGCGGTAGTTCACGAGAGCATCCTGCAGTAGGTTTATCTTTTGCCGGTGTTAAAGCGGTTATTTGTAAGTCAGTTAATCGAATATTTTATCGTTCGTCGGTTAATCAGGGTTTGCCTATTATTTTGTTACCAGAAGTTGTTGATAGCTATAAACAAGGTGATAAAGTTATTATTGATTTCGAAAAAGGGATTGTTTATATAAATGATAAGGAATTTAAATTTGCTCCATTACCTTCAAAATTAATGAATATTTTTGAAGCTAAAGGCTTGGTTAATTATATTAAAAATAGCCAAGGATGAAAAGATAAGGATGGGAAAATTCCGAAATAAATATCGAATACAGTCAAAGCGAATGCCGTATTGGGATTATTCCGGAAATGGTGCATATTTTATTACAATTTGTGTAAATGGCCGAAATTGCATTTTTGGCCATATTGAAAATAAAAAAATGAATTTAAATGAATTTGGTGAAATTGCACACAATGAATGGGAAATTTCACCAACAATTCGTGATGAAATTGAATTAGATGTATTTGTAATTATGCCAAATCATTTGCATGGTATTGTGATTTTAAAAAAACCAATTGTGGATGCGGTAATTGATTCAAATGATGGTTCGCACGACGGTTCGCTCGTAGAGACGCACGGCCGTGCGTCTCAACCAGAAAACCAACCAGAAAACCAAAACCCATCCC
>Ga0222665_1000349_pt1 | contig 29598 bp, 31 predicted proteins | sample AntAcemetagen653_FD_179853 | JGI IMG/M metagenome (GOLD analysis project Ga0222665, IMG submission 179853) | Saline water microbial communities from Ace Lake, Antarctica - #653 | ecosystem: Environmental > Aquatic > Non-marine Saline and Alkaline > Saline | place: Antarctica: Ace Lake...
ATCTTTCGACTTGTCGAAAACAGGGCTTCAAGTCAAGTCAAGCATTGGAGCTTTTGTTTAATGGCAAATTGCCGGAATTTGCCGAATAGGTAGTAGTAAAATCGAAAATTACGCTGAATAATTACAATAATTTTTTGTTTAACTGTTGTTTTGATGGTTTCTTTTTTAGGCACAGCCGCTTTTGCCGGCGGCCCCCTTGCCACCCTAAATGGTGCTCCTGTAGTTCATGAGAGCAGCTCTTTTCCGATCACCTATAAGGTTGACCTGGGAAGCCTGGGGCCTTTGAGCAATCTGGAAGCGACAGCACTGGTGGATGAATGTTTTTCAAAATGGGGAGATGTGGCTACCTCAACCATATATTTTTCAAATGCCGGTTATCTTCCGGTTGATGTTGATGCCTCAAATTATGGAATTTACTGGAATAAAGGAGATGGCATTAATCCGGTCATTTTTGATGATAACGGCGCAATTATGGACGCAGTTTATGGTTTCGGAGGCAAAGACAGTGTGCTGGGGTTCACTTCTTTTAGTACGGGTTCCTATATCGGGGAAGGTTTTGTAGTCTTAAACGGTAATCTTGCGGATGTGGATGGTAGTCCGGGTGTGCTTAAGGCCACCATTGTTCATGAGCTGGGTCATTTTATGGGGCTCGATCACTGCCAGGTTAACACCCGGTATGCGCAGAACGGGATAATGACTGATGACCGGTATGTGCCCACCATGTTTCCTTTTCAGACGGACAATGACACCAGCGTGGCGGAGCTGAATCCAGATGATGAAGCAGCCTTGACTCTCCTCTATCCGGTAGGCGCTGACAGTGTTTATGGAAAGATTTCCGGAACTGTTGTCCGAAATGACGACAGCCCGGTTCTGGGGGCCAATGTAGTGGCCGTAATGGTCGGAAATGAGGACATGAACCAGTTTTCCAGTGTGTCTGATTATTACAGGCAGTCAACCGGAGCATTTGAGATGCATGTGCTGCCCGGCACCTATAAGGTTTTTATCGAGCCTATAAACACGGCTTTTACAGGAGGATCCTCAGTGGGGCCGTATGCAGAGACATTATATGGATTTTTGAATGATTCCTTTGTAAATCCTGTGACTCAAGAATATTATAACGGTCCGGACGAAAGTGCAGAGGAGGCAGATCTCAATGCTTACGTTGAAATAACCGTTTCTGCCGGCAAGGAAGTCTCGGATGTTTATTTTATTGCGGAAGATGATACGGCAGCCACGCTATGGTCTTTTATCTTTGAACTTTTTTTCTGGATCTTTGCACTTCTGCTTTTCGGAGGTGTGATTGCGGGTTAACATTTTTAATTAGGATGTTTTAATTTCATGGCGTAACAAAAACTTGCGTCTTGTCTGTTCACAAAAAAGGTATTTCCTGCCGGCGGAGATATCCAATCCCTGCCTTAATACCCTGTTTAAATCTCAATATTGATCTAACTATATTGGGTAAGCCCCCGGCTTTGCCGGGGAAACTCCCAAAGTTTGACATTTCCGGGAATATACGAAAACCTCCAATAATGTGAACCGCTCAAAGATCACAAAGGAGGAGGCTTTCGATGAACAATTATAATAAGTTATATCAAAGGGAAAAGCGCAATACATATTGCCAGAACGTATGCAGGCATAAGTCCGAAAAGCCATCCTATCGTTAATACGGGTACAGCCGTACCTACAGACAAAGGCCTTTCGGAACAATAGTAAAATATTAAAAAGCTGCAAAGGAAATCAGCGTTAATGTGTCTGACCGTTTTGATCCCGGTGCTTTTTTAAATGTAGGTGAGGAAGAATTGTTTGTATTTGTATTGTCCGGGCTCATTGTCCCCCCTCGGGTTTTGAAACTCTCTTATTTGGCAGTGAATTAACCTGACAGACATTATATATAATTTTCGTATAAATGTCATTACCATAGACTGAATATTATAAGGATAAAATGCTATATAAAATAAAAAAGGTGAAAAATACTCGCTTTCATATAAATTGTTTAGTAATGTAAATATAAAAATACTCTGAGGAAGATAATGAAAACAATTGTTCTGGCAGCAACAAATCTTGAAATATCATTTTTGATTTCTATACCCGAATGCAGGTTTGTGGAGAAAAGGCTTGGTTTTAATATCTATAATATAAACCGTAATGGAGAGGATACTTACATCATTGAAAGCGGTCCCGGTCCTGCTAATGCATCTGCTGCAGCCGCTTTGGCAATTGAAAGATTTAAGCCAAAACATATGTTTAATGTGGGGGTTTGCGGCGTCTATTCAAATGATATCAGCCTATTAACTCAAGCGGTAGCCGGAAGATCCGCAGTTTTTGCAGCGGCAGGGGTTGAAACTGAAAATTACTTTCAGGATCTGGAGGATATCGGACTTCCGTTTTATGCAAAAGAGGATGGAGAAGATATCTATAACACGATTTATCTCTGTGATGATCCTGCCGCTGAACCGGTTTTAAGAGGCGTGTTTCTGTCGCTTTCAGCCGTATCCGGAGATGCAGTACAGGCTGAAAAGATGAAAAAACGTTTTGATCTTAAAGATGATCTTGTATGTGAAGATATGGAAACAGCAGCAGGTGCTCTTATCGCGTACAGGGCGGGTATTCCGTGTACTGCAATAAGAGGTATATCAAATCTATGCGGTGACCGTAATTATCAGAACTGGAGACTTAAGGAAGCTGCTGAGGCTGCACAGCAGGCGCTTTTGAATGCGCTGGGGCTGTAGGCAGTGAAAAGTGAGAAGTGAAGGGCGATCGATTGGGGAATTAAGAATGCGGATCGCGTAATAAATCAAATGCGGAGTGACGAGTGTGGCGTGCGGAATGGAAGAATCAGGAACCAGGTAATAGGTTTTAACCTTTGACCTTTGACCTTGGTTTTACTTAAAACTATTCATTTCTTTGGTGAATGCTATGTCTAATGTTTTGACCCTGGGGATCTCGACCTGTCCAAATGATACCTTTGTTTTTGATTCCTGGATCAACGGCAGAATAAAAGGGGCGCCTCTTGTTGACTGTTGTCTTAAGGATATTTCCGAGCTGAACAGGATGGCCGCAGCTGAAGCGGCTGATGTTTTAAAGGTCTCCTTTTTTGCCTATGGTTTGGTAAGGGGGAAATACAGACTTTTAAATGCGGGCGGTGCTCTTGGCAGGGGCTGCGGTCCTGTTGTGGTGGCAGGCCCTGGTGCTTCTGATCTTAAGTCAGCGGATGTCCGTGTGGCCCTGCCGGGTGAACTGACAACGGCGAATCTTCTTTTTTCTCTCTACAGACCCGAAATAAAAAATAAGGTTTATATGCGGTTTGATGAAATAATGCCTGCTGTTGCAAAAAAAGAGGTGGATGCCGGTGTTGTTATCCATGAGGGGAGATTTACCTTTGAAAATTACGGGCTTGTGCTTGTTGAGGATCTGGGGGGCTGGTGGGAGAAAGAGACAGGCTGTCCTATTCCTCTGGGTGCGATAGTTGCCAAAAAAACACTGGAAGAAGATATGATAGCGTCAATAGAAGCAGCAATAAGAAAAAGTCTTAAAATGGCGCGGTCTGCCCCTGATATTCCAATGTCCTTTATGAAAAAGTATGCAGGGGAGATGGATGATGATGTGCTACGCAGTCATGTGGATCTCTATGTTAATGATTTTACTTTTGATTTTGGTGAGGATGGCAGGAAGGCCATTAAGCTTTTGCTCGATATGGCAGAAGAGGGAGGCTTGCTTGAAAGGGCTTAGTTGAGTTTATGAACACACGGTTTTAGAGCCGTAATTCTTATCTTAAAGGAATAATGAATGGGAAAAGATGAACGTCGAACATCGAACGTTCAACATCAAATTATGAATCGGAAAAAATGATGAAACAAACGGAAAAAATAACTATTCGATCTTTGAGATTGGTTTTTCATCAACGCTGGTTGTTCGTCTTTTAAATTACGTTTCTGTTGTTTCTGAGAGAAAATAGCCTGAATTTAAAAGATAATTGATATGGATGAGCTCCTTGTGGTTTGGCGTATTGACATGAAAGGGTATTTTTTTAAGTCTTTTATCCTTTCGTTCAAAAGGGGGCTGAGCTTTGGCCTGGTACAGTTCATTCGTCAGCCTGACCGGACAGCTGGAGAAAATAATGGATGTTTTCTTGAGATGTTCCTTCCAGTTGATCAACCTGCTGTTTATTTCCTCAAAAAATTCCATGCTTTCTCTTAGCCTGATACGTGAGCCTGCACGGGATTTCCCTTTTTGTCTTAGATAGGTTAACTGTGATTTTCCCCGTTTTTTTCTGACCATATATTTAGTCAGCGCTTTATGCGCTGTCACCTCGCTTTTTTCAAAACAGCCGAGTGCTGCTGCTCCGGCCTGAATCAGGACAATGATATATGCCGGAGGCGTCTCCGGCACTTTTTTTATGTAGTCCGTCAGCGGCATACCTTCTTCCGGTTCAGGGAAAAGGGGAGGGAGGATGCAGAAAAGCTTTTCGTCGATACTATCATTTAGCAGGAAAGTGTTTTTTTCTGCGGGTTTAAATGAGATGTTTTCCTGCCGGGAAAGTTCTTCCAGCATGGTAAATATTTCGAGGTAGGAGAGCCTTTTTTTTGTGAGTGATGTTTCCAAAGTGAAAAGCCTTATGCCTTTTTGTTGTTTTCAAGAGGAATAAAAAAGATAAGTGCCATACCCGGAAGGGTTAAACAAAGAACCGTAATAAAAAATCCGGTATATCCCATGGCGGTTTGTAAGAATCCGCTTATCATTCCGGGGAGCATCATCCCAAGGGCCATAAGCCCAGTTGAAATGGCAAAATGTGATGTTTTATAGGGGTCTTTTGCAATGTACATGAGAAAGACAGAAAAGGCTGTGAAACCGAGACCGTATCCAAACTGTTCAAAGGCTACCATGAAACATACCATTTCAAGTGCAGGCTTTGCCGTTGACATATATACATAAAAGATGTCAGGTGCATTTAGAAATATTGCCATCGGCAAGATGCATTTTTTCAGACCGAATTTTGAGATCAGAAATCCTCCCAGTATTCCGCCAAAAGCAAGACTGATAATTCCTGCTGTTCCGTATACAAAGCCAAAGGTGTCTGTGGCAAGTCCGATGCCTCCTGCTGCTGTGCTGTCAAGCAGGAAGGGAGCAGCCATTTTCGCAAGCATTGCTTCTCCAAGCCTGTAGAGGAGGATAAAAGAAATAATCGGTATGATCTTGTCCTGTTTGAAATATGTTTTGAATGCTTCGTTAAACCCTTTTCTTTTTGAGGTTGTGCGGGTGATGTCAGAAGAGGGAAAAGGGAGGTAGGAGCGGTGAAACAGAAAAACAAAAAGAAATATAATTGCGGGAAATCCCATTGCCGCTGTCCAGCTTAAAGGTATGTTTCCTGTGCCTTTTTCAATTGTTCCCGCCATGATAACAAGCAGACCCTGGCCGAAGATTACCGCAAACCTGTAAAACAGAGACCTGATGCCGATGAAAAATGCCTGTTTATCTTTGTCCAGGGCGAGCATATAATAGCCGTCGATCGCAATATCATGGGTGGCTGAGATGAAGGCTATGGTGATGAAAGCCGCAAGGGTTAAGGGAACAAACATCTTTGTGCTGATGCTTAATGCAAGCAATGCAAACACAGCGGCCATCAGTATCTGGCAGACCAGCAGCCATGTACGTCTCGTTTTATAAATGTCGACAACAGGGCTCCATAACATCTTAAGGACCCAGGGAAGATAAAGGATGCTTGTCAGTCCGATAAACTGGTTTGACATGCCCATCTTTTTATACATGATGGTTGAGACCACATTGACCATGATGTAGGGAAGGCCCTCGGCAAAATAGAGGGTAGGCACATAGTACCAAGGGTTTTTATTTTTGCAGGTCGTATCCAAAAATGCTCCCGGGCAGAAGATTATAGGCTTAATTGCATATGTATATGAGCCTAACATATTTTTGTTATGATAAAAAGTTGATATTAACAGCTATATGTTTTATGTAATGTTATTAGTTACCGGAATAAAGGTTAAGGAGATTGCCGTGAGAAAGTCATCCATTGCCGGGTCGTGGTATCCGGGAACAGGCGAAGAAATAAAAGAACTTGTAGATAATTTTCTAAAGAATACAGAGCTGCCGGAGATAGGGGGGCGTCCTGTGGGGATCGTTTCGCCTCATGCCGGAATACAGTTTTCCGGACAGGCTGCTGCATATGGGTACAAGGCTTTAGAAGGTATGAATATAAATAGAGTTATCATCATGGGACCTTCACACTACCTTCCTTTCAGGGGGGTGGCTGTGTCCGGGGAGGATATCTACCAGACGCCTGCAGGGACGGTCGAAGTGGACAGAAAAATTACAGATGAGCTTTGTAAATTGCCGCTCTTTGACGGTCCCGGAAATGCAGAAATGCAGGAACATTCGCTTGAGATGCAGCTTCCCTTTTTACAGGTGGTTCTGGATGATTTTAAGATCGTTCCTCTTGTTGTGGGTGATATATCAGGCTCCGGCTATAATGATATTGCCGGGGTGATCAAAAAATATATTGATGAAAAAACCCTGATAGTGGCAAGTTCTGATTTTACCCATTATGGCAGGCGTTTTGGTTATGTGCCTTTTCAAAGAGATATTAAGAAAAATCTTGAAGCGCTTGATCTGGGTGCGATTGACCGGATAATAGAAAATGATTTTGACGGTTACCTCAAATATCTGGATAAAACAGGTGCAACCATCTGCGGTGCCAGGCCCATCGGTATAATGATGAAGATCTTTGAAGAAGATGCGGATGTGGTTCTGCTAAATTATACCACTTCGGGTGATATTCTGGGTGATTTTACAGATTCTGTCAGTTATGCCTCAATTCTGTTTAGCCAAAGAGCAGAGGCCACGGCGTAAAATAACAGAATTTTGTATGATGAAACAGACCGGGTTTTTATTTGAACCCTGCCGTTTGCAACTTTCGGCTGATATGTGCTAACCTGCTGTATAAGTTCAGCCTTTATGTTTGCAGACCTTAAAAATAGGTTTTTATCATGAGAAAATCCGACAGCCGTTTGATGTTCTGTATTGAAAGCGGTAGCGTGCTTCAGCTAAAAGTAACAAGGGGGTTATAATAAAAGAAAAGATCGACGGTATATTTCGTCAGGAAAGAGTATCAAAGATCGGTATGGGCGGAACCTCTAAAAATGTTAAGCAGAATATTTGCTGTGCTGCAAAACAGATCAGTGATGATGAAGTCGAGGTCTACCCTCTTAACCAAAACGATGAACCCATGGGCAAACCTGAAATTGTCCAGCTTAAAGAATCTTTACGGGATTTCACTTTTTTGCCCTATTTCCGGGAGCGAAAAGAAGCAGAGAAGGAAAAAAAGATAAACAAGAAAATAGCAACGGCTGAAGAACACGCATCTTTTTAATGAGTGTGCTATGCAGCTGAGGCAGCAAAGCCTCTATGTTGAAGCGGTCGCCTATTATGAAAAGGCCTTCAAGATCTGCGGTGAGGATGACGAGAACCTTTTTTTCAACCTGGCAGAGCATATTTTGCAAACGATAATGAGGAAAAGGCTCAGGAAGTCATAGCAAGAGCTCTGTTAATAAATCCGGATTTTACTGACGGCAAGGCTTTTATCGGTTACATGAAACGAAAAGGTAAAGATAAGGGGTCTACGCCGAGCAGTTAAATGTTTTTCTAGAAGATCTAAACACAGTGGCATTAAAAAAGCAGCTCGGAAAAACCGGGCTGCTTTTGTTTGTCATGTATCCGTTAAGCGTAATATTAAAATTCTGTTGATGAAAAATAACTATTTTTTCGGGGGAATGATTGCGTCTTTACAGGCTTTTGCAACTCTGAACTTGACCACTGTTTTAGCCTTTATTTTAATTGCTTCTCCTGTCTGGGGATTTCTTCCCATGCGTGCTTTGCGTTTCTGCAGTACAAGTTTACCCAGGCCGGGGACGGTAACGGAACCTTTCTTTTTTGTTTCCTTGTAAGCGATTTCGTTTAAGGTGTCAAAAAAACCGTTTACATCTTTCTTGGTCATTTCCATCTTGTCAGCGATTTGTGCGATCAGTTGTGCCTTGGTGATTGGTTTTGCTTTGTCTGCCATGTGTATCCCTCCTCATTTAATGTTGTTAGGTTGTAACAGCTTAAATAATAGTAGTTGTTTTTAGTTATACTAATAAATAACGAAAAAAGATTTAATGCAAGAAAAATATTCAAAGAAATTAAAAAAACAGGGTGTATGTAAGTGACTTCCGGGGTGGATTAGATTTGTTTTGCTGGCCGGAATCTTTTGTTGAAAAAGGTGCTGCTTGGCAGGGGGGGGGGCGATTTTGTGCGTTTGGATTTCGGTTATGTTATAAAGTTAAGCTTATCTCCGGAGATTTCAGCATCAACGGTTACTCTACTTCCGTCTTTATATTTACCTTCAAGAATCATCATTGCCAGGGAATCCTGAATATGTTTTTGAATGGCTCGTTTTAAGGGCCGTGCCCCATAAACCGGCTCATAGCCGTGGTTTGCGATAAAATCCAGAGCTTTATCCGTTAATTCAAGGGTGGTTTTTTTGTCATCAAGTCTTTCCCTGAGAAGGTCAAGCTGAATGCCGACTATTTTTTTAATGTGATCTCTTTCCCGGCTGTTAAATATAATAACTTCATCTAAACGGTTTAAAAATTCAGGTTTACATGTCTGGCGCAGTATTTCCATTACTTTTTCATCACGGTTTTCACTGCTTGTTTCCTGGATTATATTGCTGCCAAGGTTTGAGGTCAGGATTATGATGGCGTTTTTAAAATCAACGGTTCTGCCATGGCCGTCTGTTAAACGGCCGTCATCCATTATCTGTAAAAGTATATTAAAGACATCAGGATGTGCTTTTTCAAATTCATCAAACAGAAATTCTGCCAGAGCTCGCGCAAGTTCGGTCTTTCCAACACCTGTGGGACCGAGGAAGATAAATGATCCCAGAGGTCTGTCCGGATCCTGGAGGCCGGAGCGTTCTCTTCTTACCGCATTTGATATAAGTGTTACGGCATTGTCCTGGCCGATAACACGTTTATTTATACGTTCTTCCATATGTACAAGCTTTTCAATCTCTCCTTCCAACATCCGGCCGGCCGGGATGCCTGTCCATTTTGAAACGATTTCTGCGATGTCATCGGTATCGATCTCTTCCTTGAGCATTTTGTTTTCGTTATTGCTTTCTTTTAAGTTCCTTATTGTCTGAAGATTTGATTTTTCTTTCTCCCACTGCTTTTTTCTGTCGCCGTACTGGTTTTTAAGATCTTTGATGTCGCTGTTAATCGTATTTAAACGCTTTTTTGATGCCTTGTCCTTCTCTTTTTTCAGTGCTTCCCGTTCTATTTCCAGCTGAATGATCTTTCTCTGGACCTCGTCAATCTCTGAGGGCAGTCTGTCGATTTCCATCCGTAAAGATGAAGCCGCCTCGTCACTCAGATCAACAGCCTTATCCGGAAGAAAACGGTTGGAGATATACCGGTGTGAAGGTGTTGCTGCAGCCACAATAGCAGAGTCTTTAATGCGGACACCATGGTGGACCTCATATCTTTCTTTAAGACCGCGCAGGATTGATATGGTGTCCTCAACGGTGGGCTCTTTTACCATAACCGGCTGAAATCTTCTTTCAAGTGCCGCGTCTTTTTCAATGTACTTTCTGAATTCATTAATCGTGGTTGCTCCGATACATCGAAGTTCTCCCCGTGCAAGTGCGGGTTTGAGCATATTTGATGCATCCACAGAGCCTTCAGCAGCAACTGCACCGACAACCGTGTGCCGTTCATCGATAAACATAATTGTCTGGCTGTTTGACTCCTTTATTTCTTTAAGTACGGCTTTCAGCCGGTCTTCAAATTCACCTCTGTATTTTGCTCCTGCCAGCATGGTGTCAAGGTCAAGTGAGACCAGATTTTTTCCTTTAATCCTTCGGGCACATCCCCGTTAATGATTCTCTGGGCAAGTCCTTCAACGATCGCTGTTTTACCCACACCGGGTTCTCCGATCAAAACAGGATTGTTTTTTGTTCTTCGGGAAAGCACCTGTATGATTCTTCTGATCTCAGAATCCCGGTCGATGACAGGATCGAGTTTATCCGCTCGGGCCTGTTCTGTAAGGTCCTTTGCATATTGCTGTAGTGCCTGGCATTTTTGTTCCGGATTTTGGTCTGTGACCCGTTGTGATCCCCGGATTTTTGTTAATGCCTTAAAAAGGGAATTTTTTGAAGCCCCATGAGAAATAAGAATTTTTGAAGCCGGTGTGTCATGGGCTTCTGATATGGCAAGTATGATATGTTCAATGCTTATATAGACATCATTTAACTGCTTTGCTTCATTTAAAGCGTTTTCAAGTATTTTGCCTGTTTTGGGGGAGAGGTCGGCTTATTTAATTCCTGATCCTGATATCTGCGGGATTTTCTGAAGTTCCATGTCCAGGCTGTTTGAAATAGAATTAAGGTCTGTCCTGAGTTTTTTAAATACGGTTCCTGCAATTCCGTTATTTTCCTCTAGGATCGACAGCAGAAGATGCTCAGGCTCTATTTGCTGATGAGAATATTTCTCAGTTATTTTCTGGCAGTTATTCAGGACTTCCTGTGATTTTATGGTAAACTTAACAGATTGCATTTAAATTCTTTTTTATGTTTATTTTATTTATTTTTAATATTCTTTAATATAAGACAGATAAATTTAAAGTCAATATCGGCCGGTTGTTAAATTTCTGTGGGATTCAACTTTAAAGAATGGTATAAAAAAGCAACTCTTAGCAGCCAGCTAAGGGATATTAACCATTAACCGCAGTTAATCATTAACTGTTTTTCGGTGAATATTTTGTTAAACAAAAAGAAAATAATCGGACTGCTTTTTCTTATTCTTTTGGTGCCTGCTGCAGTTTCCTGTGCCGAGAAGGACCTGCTTCAGTATGCTTCGGATTATTTGAAAAAAGGCAGATATCTTGAAGCCTTAAGTTTCTATAATGATATAGAGATGAATATGGATAAATGGCAGGATCAAGAGACAGCCTCTTATTATAAAGGTCTTGGTGATCTCTATCTTAATTATCTGGGTGATGAGAAAAACGCAATTTCAGTTTATCTTAAGTTGATTGAAAGGTTTCCCGATGCCCCTGAAATTTGTTCTGCATATCATAATGCAGCAAAAGCCTTTTTAAGGCTGGGGAAAAAAGAGAAGGCAAAGAGGTTCTATCACTATTTGGAGTTAAATTTTAGTGATTATTTTAAAAATAACAAAATTGAAAAAGAGCTGAAAGATTACGAGAGAGGTGAAGGACTTGTTGACGACATATCTTTTTCTTCCGAACGTCTGTTTCCTTCAAAAATAAGAGTATTGGTTCTCCAGTCAAAAAGCCCGGTTTCTTTTTATTCAGAAGACGATTTTGATCTTTTCCATGATAACGGTTCTCTGATAAAGGGCGTAGCTCCGGGAACAGACACGGTTTTTTCTGCAATGGATGGCAGTCTGCTGCTTGACGGTTTGAATGCGGGTATGTGTGTAAGACTGAGATCAGACGATGGACAGGATATAAGGGTGAATGACCGGAGCTACCGGGGAGATATCCGGGTAAGCGCGGAGGGGGAGCAGGTATCAGTTGTAAACCATATTGGTCTTGAAGAATATTTATATGGTGTTATCCCAAAAGAGGTTTCGCCTTCATGGCCCGAACAGTCTTTGATGACGCAGGCGGTTGCAGCAAGGACATATGCTTTGTATCATATGCTTAAACGGGAACATGAAAGCTATGATGTTTTTTCCACAACCTCCTCCCAGGTTTATGGCGGTAGAGAATCAGAACACCCTGCTGCACGCAAAGCCGTGGATCTAACCGGGGGTGAGGTTTTGATAAATAATGGAAGGATCGTTCTGGCGCTTTACCATGCAAACAGCGGTGGGAGGACCGAACAGATGGAGGATGTCTGGCATGGAGGGCTTCCATACCTTACAAGTGTTGAAGACAAATTCAGTAAAAACAGGCCGGGATATTCATGGGATAAAAAACTTGAGAAGGTTTTAATTGAAAAGGGTTTTGAAAAATTTGGCTTGGATATATCTTCTGTTACAGATATCGTTCCTGTTGAAAGGTCCGGGTCCGGACGTATAAAGAAACTTAAAGTTTATCAAGGCGACGAATATTTTTTTCTTTCAGGAAACAGCTTCAGGTTAATGGTGGGCCCTGCAGCAGTTAAAAGCTCAAATTTTACGATTAAAAAAGAAAAAGATAAGTTTCTGTTTTCAGGTACAGGTTATGGCCATGGGGTAGGGATGAGCCAGTGGGGGGCAAACGGTATGGCAAAAAAAGGTTATGATTACAGGCAGATCTTAAGATTTTATTATCCCGGGTCTGAGATCGTTAAGATCAAAACTGCACCGCAAATAAAAAATAAAAAAGGGGGCAGGCCATTTTGAAATTTAGGACTAAACGGGAAGTACTGATAAGGGAAAGAATACCATCTTTGAAATTTAGTTCCGGGACGTACGCTATATAAATGTGCTGTCCGGTTAAACTTAAAAGCTGAATTAAGAATATTTTATGAAAGAAGGGTGAGAGATGAAAAAGGGCGTCGTCAGTATTTTATTTTTGTTTTTGATGGGATGTGCTTCGGGTTTTGAAAGGGACATGTCTGATTATAGTTTTGTTGCTTCAGGTGAGACGGCAGGGAAAAGTGAAAGTGAAGAACTGCGTAAGGTCGCTGAGGATGCGTGGCCGTTAATTAACAATCTGATCTTTTGTGTTAACGCAAACCCGGTGAAAGATATATTTATTAATTATGAAAAAAGATATATTAAATATTTTAATGAGAACATGTTGAATGCTTTTCATGATCAGGAAAAGGTTAAAAAGATGAAGCAGCGCAGGAGAGCGAAAATCGGTAAATATGTTTCCTGTGAGTTTGGACAGGTTCAGAAAACCTTTAAATATTTTACGCTTTTTTACAAGGTGAAATGTACAAAGATCAAGGGTGTCGGAATTATCCGTATGGTCGTAAAAAGAAATGATGAAGAAAAACTTGAAATAACCTTTCTGTCTTTTCTTCCGTATGAGTAAAAGACGGATCTGTACAGCAATATAAAGTATATATGATTGACGTTTCTTTTGAAAAAAAAGTATTTCCTGTTGTTTCACCTTTTGATCTGACGAAATACAAAAAAAGGTCAGGATCTATCGTTGTTGTTTCACCGCATCCGGATGACGATGTTATCGGGATGGGCGGAAACATGAGAGTTCTTGCTGATCAGGGTTTAAATGTTTTTTCGATCTATGTCACTGATGGGACTTCGAAAATATTTAAAGATCAGGGAAATCATAAGCTTTCTGCGGTAAGACAGCATGAAGCCCTTAATGCGCTTCGTGCTGTCAGGGCAAAAGCCGGGATATTTTTAAATTATAAGAGCCGCAATCTTACAGATTCTTTAATTGTTAAAGATATTAAAGATATCCTTGATTATTTCAGCCCTGAAACAGTATATCTGCCTTCTCCTTTTGAAAGGCATTGCACACATTTAAAGGTAACAGAGCTGACGGTTAAAGCCGTCAGGCAGTTGAGAAATTACTCTCCTGAACTATGGGGGTACAGTGTGTGGGGTGGTGTTTTCGGGGGGAAGGAGATGATTGCTGTTGATATATCAAAAGTTATAAATTTAAAAAAAAAAGCAATATGTATGCATAAAAGCCAGCTTAAATATAAAGATTATGCTTCAGGGATGATTGGTAGAAACAGGTACGAAGGGGTATTTCTTGAGACGCATTTGAAGAACAGCTTTGAATATGCGGAAACTTTTGTTAATATGAAAGAACTGGTCTCAAACAGGAGGCTTAGTTTTAAGGGGTTTATGAAAAGAATGGGAATCCATTACCCGAAAAATTTCTGACAGCAGGAAAGGATACAAGATGGAAGAAAGTACCGGAACAGCACAGGAAGCAGTGCAGGATGTAAAATGGTATAACAATCGCGCAAAGGTTATTTTTTCCCTGCAGGCATTTCCGCCTCTGGGTATTTATGCATTGCTGAGAAGCACAGCATTTACGACCGTACAAAAATGGCTGGTGGTTTTAGGCGTTTCAGCCCTTATCGGTATTTTTATTTATACCGGGATCGGCGCAAAGATGAACGCGTTTGTATTCGGACTTTTTAAGTAGGGTATCCTTTCCCCCTTTTGATGTGCCGGGATACTGGATACACTGTCCACTGTTTTGTGCGGGGTAGCTGTAAACTATTAACAATTAGCTGCTTTTAAGCCAGCACTCCCCCCATATTTTTTATTTCTATCCGTATTGAATTGCTCTCCGGACTGTCAGTGACATGCTGTGCGATATTGTCAAAGGCATGCTCATTTATTTTTCTCTGTTTTGCGATGTATCTGACGGACCGGAGGATGTCCTCATGTTCTGTCAGCCGTTCGGCTGTTCCTTCGATGATAACTGCTTTATAGCTTGCATAGTCCCATCCGCACTCACATATTTTAAAAACCGCATTGGAATTATTGATGATGCACTGCGCCATTCTGCCGCCGGGTTTTGAGCCGCAGTAAATATATTTACCGTCTGTGCCGTATGACAGCTCAACGGCATAGGGCTTGTCTTTTTCAACGCCGATCAATGTTCCCCATGTCCATGTTTTAATGAATTCCACGATCTCATCATTTGTCATGTCTCTCATATTTCCGATCCTTTCTTTTATTGAAAAAAATATCGCTTATGTGTAAAGTTAACTAAACAAAAATATAAAACAGGATAATATTAAAAGATCATGAAGGCAATAATTCTTTCTGCCGGTTACGGGACGAGATTAAGACCTCTAACAGATTCTGTGCCGAAGCCCTTGGTGCCCGTTGCGGGTACGCCAATGCTGTCGCATATTATTATGAATTTAAAAAATCAGAATGTTTCCGGCATGGGTGTGAATATTCATCATAAGGTTAAGGTGATGGAGGACTACTTAAACAGGGATCATTCAGACCATAATATAACCATTTCATATGAGAATGAGATTCTGGGTGTTGCCGGGGGCATCGGCGGATTCCGGGAATATCTCAAGGACGAAGATGCTTTTATTGTGCATAACGGAGATATTCTCAGCAATATATCCTTAAGCGGGCTGATGCGTGAGCATAAAAAAAACAGGTCTTTATGTACCATGATTCTTCATGATAATGCTTTGTACAATAATGTTTCAGTGGACAGCAGCAACAATGTTATTGATTTAAGAGGTGTTCTTAGCCCCGGTAAGATAGACAGGTCTCTTGCGTATACCGGAATTTCTTTTATGAGCAGTGATATTTTAAGCCGTATACCGGAAGGCGCATCTGATCTGGTTCCTTTTTTGCTTGATATCATGAAAAAAGAAAAGGGGTTGGTAAAGGCGGTGGTTGTGGAGGGCTGTGCATGGATGGATGTGGGTACAATAAAAAATTATTTTTTGGCCCATAAAGAAATACTTATTAACAAAAAGCCCCTTATAGATAAAAAACGGGTGCCGAAGGACGCGTGTTTCCTTGGAGAGAACGCTGTTATCGGTGAGGATGTCAGCTTTTCCGGATATGTCTCTGCCGGTAAGGGCACTGTTTTTAAGAAAGGCTGCAGCGTAGAGAACTGTATTTTGTGGGACAACGCTGTCATTGAAGAAAAAGCAGTAATAAAGAATTCAATAGTCGGGGAAGGCTGGATCGTTGATGGAGCTTAATGAACAATTAAAGAAAAAAATAAGCCGTTTTTTGAAAAAAAACAAGATATCTCCGTTTGCTAAAGATGATGATTTTATCCTTCTTGCCGGTGGCGGGTCTGACAGATGCTATTACCGGATTCTTGCCGAAGACAGCTCCTTTGTACTGATGGTCTCTCCTGCAGGTAAGCGTGAGATCACAGCCTTTATAGATGTGGGGAAGTTCCTTTTTAATACAGGTATCGGTGTTCCTGAGATAATTGATGTCGATGAAGAAGGTTGTTTGGTGCTGCTGGAAGATCTTGGTGATGACAGCCTTTATAATGTTTTATCTAAGGCCGGGAGCGAAAAGGATGTTATTAAATATTATGAAAAAGTTCTGCTGTTTTTGGCAGAAATGCAGATCCGGCCTTCTTTCAGCCTTGACCGGTGTAATTATCTGAAACACAGAACCTTTGGATATGAATCATTCAGGTGGGAAACCGATTATTTTATTGAATGTTTTGTGAGGCAGTTCTGTGAGATGGCTATACCCAAAGAGAGTGTCCTGGAAGATGAACTTAACCATCTGGCTTTCTCTCTGGATAAGAAGCCGAAATATTTTATGCACAGGGATTTTCAGTCACAAAATATTCATTTTAAGAACGGGTGTGTGAAAGCCATTGATTTTCAGACCGCCACTAAGGGACTTTTACAGTATGACCTGGCCTCTCTGCTTAAGGATGCATATTTTGTAATTGATGAAAAAACGAGAGATGCGCTTGTTGATTTCTATATGGACGTTCTGACTGAAAAATGGGACATGAAAATTGACCGGCAGGAATTTGTTAAAACTTTTCACCTTGCCGGTCTGCAGAGAAACATGCAGGCTTTGGGTGCCTTTTCTTTTCTTGGGCTCCAAAAGGGTAAGAAAAAGTTTATCAGGTATATTCCTGCAGCTCTTTCCAGTCTCAAAGAAGCGTTGCTTATTTTACCGGAATACTCCGTGTTAAAAGATACTGTTTTAGAGGCCGTTAAATTAACTGAAAATAAGGATATTTTGAGTGAGGATAGAGTGTAATCCGGCTCTAAAATGTTGAGGGTAATGGTGCTGTTGAAGGTCTGCCGGAGAAGTATCCATTCTATGGTCTTTGCATTTGGTTGGGCTTGACAATGTCGTAAAAAAGGCGGTATATAAAGCTTTATTTATAAGATTAAACTACGGCTTTCAGCCGGGAATAGTTACTTTTATTTTACATGATCTAATATTCTGACAGGAGATTTTTGATGGCAGAACTTTATAAGATTTTTAAGGCGGCTGTTGATTTTAAAGCTTCTGATATCCATGTATCACCGGGAGAGCCGTACATCCTGCGCCGTTTTGGAAAACTCAGAAAAGTCAAAAGTGAAGTGCTTACGCCTGAAAGATGTCAGCAGCTTGTTAACGAGCTTTTGTCTGAGGAGCAGAAAGAGAAACTTAAAAAAGAGATGCAGCTTGATTTTGCTGTTGAGGTGGAAGGTCTGGGCCGGTTCCGGGGCAGCGCGATGATGCATAATGTGGGCCTCGGTGCCTCGTTTCGTATTATTCCTGATAAAATACCGTCTTTTGAAGAGCTTGGATTGCCTGAGATCGTGGAAAAGGTTCTGGATAATCATCAGGGGCTGATACTGGTTACCGGGGCAACAGGACAGGGGAAATCAACAACGCTTGCTTCGATGGTGGATTATATAAATACCAACAGGACCCACCATGTCCTGACGGTTGAGGACCCCATTGAATTTATTCACCCCTTGAAAAAAGGTGCGGTGAATCAGAGACAGCTCGGTACCGGTACGCTGTCATATGCAAATGCTTTAAGGGGGGCGTTAAGGCAGGACCCTGATGTTATCATGATCGGTGAGCTTCGAGACCTAGAGACCACAGAGCTTGCTATCTCAGCTGCTGAAACAGGTCATCTTGTGGTTGGAACCCTGGCCACATCAAGTGCCCCCAAAACCATTGACCGTATTATTGATTCTTTTCCTCCGGGCGGACAGGGGCAGGTAAGGGCAATGCTTTCTGAAGCTTTAAAGGCGGTGCTCACGCAGCGTTTAATACCGGGTAAAGACGGCAGTACCATGGTGCTCGCCGCTGAGGTCCTAATCGGGACGCTTCCCATGGCGAATCTTATTAGAGATGGAAAGGTTTTTCAGATACCTTCAATGATGCAGACCGGCAAAGCCGTTGGTATGCAGATCATGGATGATTCCATCCAGACGCTTTATGAGGATGGCAGGATAAGTGTTGCAGAAGCGTATAAGAATGCAAACAATCCTGCCCGTTTTAAGCCTTTTTTGGATAAGGAGAATGAGAAACAGGAATAAAAATGAGCGCTGGTGCTAATCGTCTAAACGATTTGCCCGTTGTACGCCTTTTAAAAGAGCTAAAAGGCTTGTTGTCCGTGGTCAGTTGTAAAAACAAAAGTGTAAAAGCATTTAGCTGTCTGTTGTAAGTTGTGAAAAATATTAATCCTAGTATGCTATTATTCAGTTCTATTAATGAATGGCTTCCGCATTAAATGCGGAATGACACTATTTTTTAGATGGAGAGATTTTATGGCCAGGATAGATGCGTTTTTCAGGGAGATGAAGGAAAAAGGGGCAAGTGACCTTCATATGGTGATCGGTTTTCCTCCTATGTTTCGTTTAAGCGGAGAACTTGTAAGGACGGGTCATCCGGTTCTTACCCCGGAGTCAAACAAAGAGATTCTGTTTGAGCTTTTAACACCTGAGCAGCAGGAACATCTTGAAAAAAACCGCGATTTTGATATGGCCTATGAAATTAAAGGGGTTGCAAGGTTCCGCTGCAACTTTCTGTATCATCATAGAGGTGTCGGTGCGGTTTTTAGAATTATCCCCAGTGATATCCTTACCCTGGAGCAGCTTAATCTGCCGGAGGCGGTAAAAACGATTGCAGCCTTTAACCGGGGGATGGTCCTTGTTACCGGTCCTACAGGAAGCGGTAAGTCAACCACACTTGCGGCTATCATTGATCACATCAATGATGTCCGTGACGCCCATATTATAACCATTGAAGACCCGCTTGAGTTTGTTCATCCCAACAAAAGATGTCTTTTTACCCAGCGTGAGATTGGCTCACATGCAGTGAGCTTTGCAGAGGCTTTAAGAGTTGCCAGCAGGGAGGATCCGGACATTATCCTGGTGGGTGAGATGCGTGACCTGGTAACGATATCCCTTGCGTTGACCTGTGCCGAGCTCGGAATACTTGTTTTTGGAACCCTGCATACCAACAGCGCAGCAAAGACCATTGACCGTATTATTAATGCGTTTCCAGCGGAGCAGCAGGAACAGACCCGGACCATGCTTGCGGATTCATTAAAAGCCGTTATTGCCCAGCAGCTTCTTAAAAAGAAGGGCGGCGGACGCTGTGCTGCAAACGAGATACTTATCGGTTCTCCGGCGCTTGCAAGCATGATCAGAGAGGGGAAGATAACCCAGATCAGTTCACTGATTCAGACCGGAACGGGTGTGGGGATGCAGACCATGGATCAGCATTTGATGCAGCTGATTGACGAGGATAAGATAACACCTGAAGCAGCCTATGAGAAGGCTATTGATAAGAGTGTTTTTATCAATATGCTGGATGAGGAGCCTTTGACGGTATAAACTAGGATGCAGTTATGCCGACCCTGGCAATAATTTGAATAATTACGGATTTTTAACTTTACGATCCATCAACCTTACTTGTGGGTACGAGGAAAAGGCCGAAACGTTGCCTTTAAACGTACAGTATTAAATCTGTTATTACTACCTCATAAGGAGTAGTGCTAGCCGCTGTAAAATTATAAGGCTGAATTATTGAAACGTTAAGAAACTTTTTCTTCCTTCAACAACTCATACACAGCATCAATTAAATCATCGGTTTTGAAGGGTTTTGAAAATGTGTAGTCGGCTCCGGAAAATCTGGCTGTTTTTAGACAAGTCTTGATCATCCCAAGGCTCATACCGGATATTGCAATTATTTTGATATCAGGGAAGATCCTTTTTATCTCAATTATAATTTCGAACCCTATTTTTCCGGCATAATTATGTCAGTGATAACCAGATCAACCTGATTGTCATTAAACAGCTTCATGCCTTGCTTGCCATCAATTGCAGTCAGTACGTTAAACCCTTCATCCGTAAGTCTTTCTTTTAAAAAGCCGAGAATTGATTTATCGTCATCAATAATTAGAATGCTTGCCATTGATTAGAATTCCGTTAGATTATATCTTTTATCTTCGCTTTTGGCTCCTTTGTTTTAGTAAGTACAGATATATAAGTATAGCACCGAATATTGTGTTTTATAACAAAAATATTATTCTTTTTATTGACACAAAGATAAATATTTTCTAAAATACTTACTTACCGGTAAGTAAGTATGGAGAAATAAATGTCTTGCAGAAAAACCCCTGAAAAAAGAAAAAAAGAGATCCTAAACAAAGCGATTATCCATTTCAACAGGTTCGGCTACTACAAGACCTCTCTTGATAGACTGGCAGCAGAGATTGGCATTACAAAACCGGCTATTTACTATCATTTTAAATCAAAGAAAAACCTGTTCATAGAGCTATTTCACTTTACCATTAACAACTATCTTGATGACATTACAGCAAATGTCTCCGAAAGCAAAAGTGCTGAAAAGCGTATCCGATATTTTACTCAAAAATCAGAAGATCTCTTTCACAAAAACTCAAAGATTCTTCGCTTTTGCCTTGAATTTATAATCATGGGAACCCGGGATAAAGAAATACAAAAAGAAGTAACAAAATTATATCAAACTCGAATAAAAACCCTAAGCTGTATAATTAAAGAAGGGCAAACACAGGGTGAACTAAAAAAAATGGATGCTGACAGTCTAGCCAGGCTTCTCTTTTTTATATCAATGGGATTTTTCCTTATGTCTTTTGCTGCAGAAAGGAACTTTGATCCGGATACTCAGCATGCCATAAACATGAAAGCCATTTTCGAAGGTTTAAAAAACAATTCATAAAGTCAAAGGAGCAAAATATGAAAAACCCGTACGGATCAATTCTCTACGTTGACCTTGACAAAGGAACAACTTACAAAAAAGAAATACCAACGGAGTGGAAAGAAAAATATATCGGAGGCAGGGGAATAAATGTCCGCCTGTTGTTTGACGAAGCAAGACCCGGAATAGATGCTCTCTCTCCTGAAAACCCGCTTATTTTCGGAGCAGGACTTTTGTCCGGGACAAAGGCTCCCTGCCCTGCCCGCTTTAACATCACTGCGAAATCCCCTTTAACCGGCATTGTGGGAGATTGTAATGCCGGAGGTCACTTCGGCCCAGCCTTAAAACGTGCCGGCATTGACCATATTGTTTTCAGGGGTAAAGCCCAAGAACCGGTTTATCTCTTTATTGACGATGACAAAGTCAAAATAAGATCAGCCCGAAATCTGTGGGGTAAAAACATCAGAGAAACTGAAAAACTCATTAAGGAGGAACTGGGAGATAAAAAAATAAGAGTAGCTGCCATGGGACAGGCAGGAGAAAACCTAGTGCGGTTTGCAAATGTTATTCATGAAGAACGTTCCGCGTCAAGAACCGGAATGGGCGCTGTAATGGGATCGAAAAACTTGAAAGCCGTTGCAGTGAGAGGCACAGGTAAAATAGGTCTTTTTGATGACGAAGCCTTTAATAAAAGAGCCATGGAGTTCCATAGAGCCATAGCAGCCTCAGATGAATATGACCCATTTAAGAAAAGAAGCGCGTCCGCAGGTGTTTATGTCACTGACAAATACGGTTTTTTAGCTGTTAAAAACTTTCAAAAAGCGGGAGGCTTCGAAGGAATCGAAAACTTTAATCCGCAAAAAGTCGCTGAAAAATATTATCATGGAAGTGTCCATTGTTTTGGCTGTCCCATCGGCTGCGGAAAAAAGTTCAAGATAAAAGACGGGCCTTTTGCCGGTGAATGGGGCGTAAAAATTGAAGAAGGCGCCTTCGGCCCCTTGGGGCCGGTTTGCGGAAACAGCAACATGGACTCCATCTTTAAGATGAACAACATGGCAAACCAGCTGGGCCTTGATCTTCATGAATTCGGCCAGGCAGTGTCTGTTCTTATGGAATTATATGAAAAAGGCATAATCACTGAAAAAGATGTTGATGGAATACCGCTTAAGTGGGGAGACCATGAAGCTATGAGAAAGATGATGAAAAAGATCGCTTTCCGTGAAGGTATAGGAGATATTCTGGCTGAAGGGATCGTTCGGTCCATAAAACACTTTGGAAAAGAAGCTGAAAAATATGTGAGCCATTCAAAAGGAATGGTGCTTCCCGCGCTTGACCCGAGAATGATGAAAGGCTCGTCCCTGGGACTTGCCACTTCCACCCGGGGCGCTGATCATCTACGCGGACTTGTCATGTGTGAATTCATGCCAGTTATGTCAGCGAAACAGGCAAAGGAAAAATTTGGCACCGAAAAGGCGGTTGAAATTAATTCTTACGAAAAAGCAAGTGCTGCAATCTATTACCAGCATTTAGCACTGCTGCCTGACCTGTTTGAGGTATGCAGGTTTATCTTCGGTCTTGGCGCAGGCACTAAAAGTTTCTCATATGATAACCTTACCGAACTCTATACACTTGCAACGGGGATAAACGCAGATGAAAAACATATGCTCACTGTTGCCGAAAGGATTTATAATCTGGAAAGAGCCTTTGCCTGCAGAGAAGGGTTTGGAAGGAAAGATGATCATCTTTTCGGAAAATGGGCTGAAGAGCCTGTGCCGAACGGACCATATAAGGGAGAAATGATCGATCCTGAAAAATGGGAAATAATGCTTGATGATTATTACAGGCTTCGTGGATGGAACAGTAATGGTATACCCAGCAGAAAAAAGCTAACCGAACTTGGGCTTGAAACTGTCGCAGATTCACTTGAGAAGTTATGAGATGAGAAACCTGATGGCCTCGATGGGAACCGCCAGGTCAGTCATTTGTTATGCGTAATAAAAAATGAAATATAATTACCTCTGAGGCCGAGGGAACAACTTAACAAAACTATTTATAAATTTGGAGAGAAAATGATTCCTCTTGCCTATTCCTATGACGGAGAAAATATTTATCTCACTCCGGGACCACAGGGCAGGAAAATGGAGTGCATCAAAAATAACAAGAATGTCTGTTTTGTGGTTTATCATCAACCCCCGCCTACCGCAGGCGGCATGCCCGAATGGCAATCAATAATATGCAACGGCGTCATTGAACTTCTCACAGATCCAGAAAGCATCAAAAAGGCCGTTAGATCCGGAGAAAAACATATGGGTATGCCTGAGGGAACTGAATTGTCTTTGTCTCCGCAGTAAGGTCGATTCAAGTTTTGAAGCGCCTTGTAGGTGGGGTAATGCTTATATTGGTCAGTTTAAATTCTGTTTGACAAATGTGAATAAATCATACTATACTTATCTGAAAGTAAAGTATGGAGAATAAATGAGTCCGGTAAAATCCCGCAAGTCCCACATAATTGTGAAGGCCATAGAGTGTTTCAATCGCTACGGCTATTACAGCGTATCGCTTAATCAGATTGCCCAAGCTGCCGGCATCACCAAGGCCGGCCTGTATTACCATTACAATTCGAAAAAAGAGTTGTTCATTTCCCTGTTTCTGGATAAGGCAAACGCTTTTTTCGACCAGTTCATGGAGGTCGTGCAGGAAAAATCCACTCCTATCGAGCAAATCGCCTATCTGTTTAACCAAGAAAGCGATCTTGTCCCGCAGGACACTGGAATTGTACAGTTTTGCATTGAGTTCATGATGGTCAGTACGCGTGACAGCGATATTCGCAAGGTTGTAACAGCGTTTTACAACAAGAAAATTGATATTTTTACCGCCGTTATCCAAAAAGGTGTGGAAGCGGGTCTGCTGCGTGATGTTGATGTTAAACTGGTCGCCCGCAACCTCTATTTTCAGTCTTGGGGCTATTTGTTTGTTCAGGCTACCATTGATATCGATTTTGATTCAGTGGATCAGCATCAGCTCAATATGGATATATTTTTAAAAGGTTTGCAAAAAAACATAGAGCCGTAGAAACTGTTTGTTGGAAACAATGTAAAAAACTGAGTTCGAACAGCTACCTTTTTGTCTTGTAAAATTAAGCCTGGCCCGGATGAGCTAATAGCGGGTTAGAGAATTAAAACAGCCGTAGACAGCAGGTAGAGAACGATTATGATATGTCCTGTAGCAGCTGTCTGCCGGCATTGTCAGCTTCCTCCATGCCTTCTTTGTCCAGACAGGCAGATCCCTTTTTGTAATAAGCATCCCAGAAGCCCGATCCGGTAACGACCTCAATTACTTCGACGCCGAACATGGATAGTATCGTTGCCAGCTGACTTACCAACCCTTTGTATATTTGCTGTGAAGGCCAGCCCCAGCTTGCCACCAACAGTCCCCGGCGGGGTTTGAATTTCGTTTTCCTCCAGGGATCGGTAAGGGCTTTTAAACGATCACAAAAGACCGCGGCCTGGGCACTTTCGCGGCCGGTATAGACCGGAAAACCAAAAACAAAGGCATCACATTCCATGAAGCGCTTGTAAATATAAGGCATGTCGTCCTGAATAACGCAGTGTGTTTCAAGCTGTTTGCTTTGGCATGTGAGACATCCTGTGCAGGGAGACAGTATTTTGTCTTCGAAACAGATCTTTTCAATGGACGCCCCCTGTTTTTTGGCCCCCGACAGAACAGCATCCATAATACAGTCGGTATTGCCGCCTTTTCGGGAACCTCCGTAAAAGGCAAAAACATCCTTGCCCGGTGGTGTAATGATGTTTTTAGGTGAAGGCCAGCGTGATATCTTTACTATGGGGTCATGATCACTGATATTCTGCTGTTGCTTGATTAAATCCATCATTTTATCCGGAGATCTGAGCCGCATGGTTGACGGTTCATTCTGCGGATATCGGTCTTCAAGGGCTTTTATCAGGATGTCCTTTGTGACTTCAGAAGCATTTTCCTTGAGAAGGTAATGTTCAACAGATCTGGCAATCTGTTGTTTGTGAAAATCATGGGTGATTATGGGATGCGGTGCAAGAAATATCTGCAGGGTTTCTTGAGCTTCCTGTGTGTAGATTCTGTTTTTGTCCATTGTTGCTCCCTTTATTCAGTTTCATGTGTTGTTAATATTATAAGTTTATTCTTAAGATATCAATAAATGATGGAAAATCGATCCAGTTCACTCGGCTCAGTATTTATTTGACTCTTTTAACAAACAAATCGGCATGGACATAGATGTACATGACCTTTCCAATGACAGCATAGACGCAGTTATCGGAGTTCAGTACGTCTGCCGATCATAGACCTTGCACAGAGGTTGAGACCACCCCATAAGGGTTTGACAATGTGTCCGCTGGCATTATCGTCTCAGAGGTGGAGGATGCCTGCGTTTGCCCGTTCAAGGATGAAAGAGAAAAAACAGGCTTCCTTTGTATGCAAAAAAACGATTATGGGGTTATACCCGTCCCGTAGTAACCATCCCTCCAGAAAGAATCCAGATAATAGGTATCAAAATCATCTTTAAAAAGTTCCTTGCCCATTGTGGCTGCATAATCCTCATTATAAAGAATATCAATAAAATTATCTATTCCGGCCTTGTTCGCATTGATCAGCGTTTCGTTATCCTCGGGTTCCAACCGTGAAAGCGCGGTGAAATAAGCGTCCAGATACAGTTTGTAAGCAGCAAGGGCATTCTCATGGTAGGTCTGCCACGCGGCTTCGGTATTCTCAGAAATATAGGACTGATCCATTTCGATCCGGTAAATACCGCTTGAATACGGCACAAGATGCTGTATATATTTCCCCCGGTCCTCACCCTGACGTTGATAAGGTTTCACCAGTGCCAGAGCAGCATTGATCTTGCTGATTTGATCACCGAAAAATTCATCCAGGTCCATTCCCTCCTGGTTCAGATTATAAAAATCCATACTGAATGACCCATCTGTTCCTGCCATGGCAGCTCCCACATCCCCATGAACCAGCGGTGCCCGGTACTTTGCGCTGGGACGAAAGGTAAAGGCAAAATCGAGAAAATCACCGGAATCGGGAGGTACCTCGAACATATTCAGTGAAGCCGAAGCAATAGCATCACTCTCATATAAAAAAAGGTCTACATTGAGCTGTGTAGCACCGAACACTAGTATAAACAGTCCTTTCAGATTAATCACGTACGGTTTTGAAAAAATGTCAGGTACATCGCTTCTCAGGGTCATACCTTCATCCTGGAAGGTCTGTATGGTATGATCGCGCAAATTTTCAAAAAGATCATAATCATTTGGCCGCTCACCGCATGAAAACAGACATAAGGAAAAAATCAGTATCAGACAAGTTTTCACAGGAATACAGCCGCACAGACCCGTTATTTTTTGTATTATTTTACTCATAAGTCTTTTCCCTTCTTTCAAGTTGTTTTTATAAGCACTCCAAAGTGTTTTATTGATGAAGCATCATTCCAAAATATTGCAGCAGAAGAAAATATGCGATGTATCGTCTAGTTTGTAACATTACGTGAAATACAAACTGTTGATACCAGACCAAAAACATGTTTCAGTATACAATTTTAAGTTTATATCCTCCCTAATATGGATATATAAATTTTTATAAAAAGAGCCCCATCATTATGGGGCTCTTTAAGAAACCAATTAATAGCTGTGCTTTTGCATATACTGCAGAGTGAACAGCCGATCAGGGAACTGTTTGCCAAATTTAAAGGCTGATGAAGCGCAGGTGGAATGAACGCGCTGAACATCGATCATCTGAGTGGTGTTGAAATGCGGTACTTCTGCACCCTGATATCCCTTGCCCACAAAGCCAAACTCATCCATCACTTTCCATAGTTTGCCCCGGCGGTCGTAGCGGTCCGAGTAGAGCATAACCCATGTTTCGGGATCCAGATACCAGAGCATCTTGGTGTACAGAAAGTTGGGATCGCTACTGACAGCTTCAATAACATGTACGTTGATCCGCTCACGTTGCGCACCCTCCCACAAGCAGTTACCCGGGGTGTGGTGAAGCTTGGATGGATCATTATGCCGTACCATCAGGACGTCCTTTTGTCCCAGGTATTTATATGAATTCAGCTGTATGGCACCGTCCCAACCCAGGTTGTCGAATCCGCAAAAGTCGGCTCCTCCCTGGGCGTCCTGGCGCTCAGAGGTTGAGCGTCTTCTGATCCTGCGGATGGACGGCATCCAGAACCATGAGTCATAGGGTCTCATGCGGTCTTTATAACTGATTTCCATAATGCGCATGTTGCGCGTTTCCGGCGGGGCCAGCTGAAGCATCTGTATGGCTTTCCATATCTGTTTTGGGTTTTTTGCATATTCGGGAAGCGGTGGTGTATCTGTCCGTCCGGAAAAGAAGTTCGTGCTGTTCTCTATTTCAATGTCCATGTCATATTTCAGTCTGCCATCGATGATAAACCCTTTTTCTTGACTGGTATAGGCGTCTCCTAAACTCCGGCAGCGGAAGTTGTGGGCCATTTCGGTTGCGTTGGCGGCTGATGGAAAGGGTACGCCCGAAACCCAGTTCAGGAGTTCACCATTAGCGCCCACTTTAGCCTGGCCGGAATATTTTTCTGTCATTTCAATGTTTCCCTTTGAGGGTGTAATGGTCCTGTAAGGAACGATATCAAACCAGTTTTCCCCCCATCGCTCGTTATTTTTCATCAGATCATAAAAACTCTCGGGTAAATATTCTTTTACCTGGTCAATGTTTTTTGATGTTATTTTCTTTCCAGCCCACTCTTTTTCCCATGAGCGTACGTTTTCAAGTTCTTCATCGCTGTAAGAATGAGAAGGGTAGTCGGCTGCAGAGGCTATTATCCCGGTGAACAGCATGACAATACTGCAGATAATCACGTTTACTGTTATTTTCATTGATATATCCTCCTATTATTCCTTTGATATTTCCAGTTTGTTAGAATTCGTAAGTAATTTCAAATGTCAAGCTGTCCAGGTGATTCACATACTCTGGAGGATAGCCGTAGTAGTTTAGATAGCGTATCAAGAAGGTCCAGTTGAAAGTGGGTTTGAAGCCAATCGCCGGAGCAAAATAGCCGGCACCCTCAGGTAAATGATGGGCCCAGTAAAAACCGGGTAAAATACGTCCGTTCCACAGTTCATAACTGAATGACTGGGTGATCATGGACCAGTGGTGGCCTTTCTGGCGAAAGTTGGGTGTCGGTGGTGCATACCAGGGATAGAGCATGTCCATGCGGTGCCGGCTGGGTGCCCATTCCATGAATAACTGGGTTGAACTGGATAAAAGCTTATTGCGTGCCCAGGGCGTCAGTCCCGGAATAAAAATCTTGCAGTCCCAGCCCATGACAAAGGCGTAGCGGTTTATATCTTTGCGGGCCGCGAGCTGAGATGCATTGGGCATCATAGAGGTATAATCCTTTCCCAGTTCCGCCAGAAATTCACCTTTTAAAATAATTCCACTCATCATAAGGGTTGTGCCGGGGATGATGGTCATTCTTTTGTCTATGGTTTTGTTAAAAGTAAATCCGAGGCTGTCCTGCCAGCCGTATTTGTAATTATGCTCGTTTCGCAAGTCAAATATCGGTGCCAGCTGAGTAAATAAAATACGGCCTGTTTTAACGGTCGGGATGTCGGCCCGGTGGTGAAAATAGAGAAAGGTCCAGTCAAAACCATAGGCAAAACCGCGGATACGCAGACCGGCTTCAGGGTGTTCCCAGGTATTTTTAGGTGTGTCGCGATAGGTTCCCATAACAGCTTCCTGAGGGTTTGCCATAGACTGAGCGCCTTTGGAATGGGACAGGTGATAGCCCTGGGAATAAAGGTGGTCAGGTTCAAAGTCCGGTATAACAAGAAATTCAAAAGTCATGTCCATTGGCATATCTGCAGGAGTGTAAAACAACCTCAGCATCCACAGGCCCCGTTTGATTTCGGCGAAGTCCGGATAGGCAGGATTCAGGTTGCCGCGCAAATCCACCGGATTAACAATATCGGTCATGCGCGCTACCGATGTTTCACCCCAGCTGATAATCTGCTTACCCATACGCAGCTGGAATTTGTCTTGGATCACTTCTGCGTACAGCTCCCGGCAGATGTCCCGAAAAGTTTCGTAAGACTTCATCAGCCGAAGGCCTTCGCTGCCGCTCATTGTACGCAGGTTGTGCTCATAACCGCTGTCTATGTCATGAGCCGCATCATAAAAGTTTTTCCACACACCATAGAGGTTGAATTCATATTTCGGCCCTTCATACAGACGAAACATGGTCTCAAGCTTAAGAGTTGTGCGGGCATGAAAGATATCGTAATCTTCCAGCGGTCCGTCCTTTTCCCATGCCTGAAGACTATTCGTACGCATCATCCATTGTTCTGATATCTTACCGTGGATGACCACCTTGTTGTCAAACAGACGTATACCGCTGGCCGACCATGATACACCCGTCAGCAAAAACACAAGACACAGCATCAGAATAGTACTTTTTGCAAGTATTCTACTTATCATTTTGTCCCTCCTCTGTTGATATTGATATGCAAGCTTTAAAAAAAGTCAGCATAAGGTGATAATTATATAAAAGGCCCATGACAGCTCATCAAACACTGCAAAAACCCATATAATCTTTGACAAAAAATAACTGTTATAGAATTTTATAAATACGCAAATTCAATAATTATACATTCTCCATACTTTACTTTCCGCTTAGCATAGTATCATTTAATCAGGTGTGTCAAGCAGAATTTAAACGATATGGGTATTTGTCCCAATTTTTGAGGTTAAGATGGTATCAGGGAGGAAAATTTGATTTTTTTGATTTAGATTGAGTTATTGTCAAATGTTGTGTTTAGAGGTTTAGGCGGCGATCCTTTCAACTCCATCCACAAACTGCACTCCTTCAATAACCTTTGCTAATTTTTTAACCGCATTTATTTTCTGCCATCGTTTC
>Ga0222665_1000361_pt1 | contig 28931 bp, 16 predicted proteins | sample AntAcemetagen653_FD_179853 | JGI IMG/M metagenome (GOLD analysis project Ga0222665, IMG submission 179853) | Saline water microbial communities from Ace Lake, Antarctica - #653 | ecosystem: Environmental > Aquatic > Non-marine Saline and Alkaline > Saline | place: Antarctica: Ace Lake...
CAGGTGATTTCAAGTACCTGGAGAGCTTATGGTAAATTTACCCAACGTTTTCCTTCCGACAATGAAAGTAACTCATTAATCAAAAACATTTATTACTCTATTCAGGCTGATTATAGTAAAACTCATGATCTTACACAAGACCCAAAACATAAAGATAATCTTTTTAAATATGGTTATCTTGGAAAATTTGACACTCATACCATAAGATCATATGATATTGGTGTTGACACAATAAATGGACAAGCCTTTACTAATGTATGGTTACAGAATGGATTTTTCGATACAGCCTATGTTTTTTCTAAATATGATTATAATTCAGAAGTTGCAAATTATACCCAGTTATATTATGACTTATATCCTAATAAATGGGGTAATTATTTTGCCGGAGGCGATGGTAACTGGATGAATAGTGATCAAGTACAACTTGGAGGCGGTTTGTTAAATGGCCAGAATCCCGAATCAGTATATGGTTTGTTTGCTAATATAGGCGGAAAATATAATGGTTACAATGTTGGTGATTATGCGCAAATTGGTATTAATGCAAAATTTTCTGCCGATATTGGAAAACATGAATTACAATTCGGACTTTCTTACGAACAAAGAATTGACCGTGGATATGGATATGCTCCTACTAATTTATGGGGACTGATGCGAGGGTTAACAAACTTCCATATTGAGCAGCTTGATAGATTTGACCCGCAACTTGTTTATCGTGATGGAGTATTTCAGGATACCATTTATTATTATCGAAAATACGATGAAAATTCACAAAGAACATTTGACTACAATTTAAGACAAAAATTAGGACTTCCGACTGACGGCACCGATTTCATTAACATTGACTCTTATGACTTTGATACATATTCAATTAATTATTACGACAAAGATGGAAACAGAAAAACCATAAGTCTTGATGAGGATATCTTCTCCATAGATATGTTTAGCCCTGATGAATTATTAAATGATGGTAATTCTTACGTAGGATATTATGGATATGATTATACAGGTAAAAAATTAACTAATAATCCAAGTCTTGATGATTTCTTTAATAAAACCATAAACATTGGTGGCAAAGAAGTTCATACACGTGAAATTGATGCCTTCAGGCCTATTTATATGGCAGGCTATATTCAGGATAAATTTGCTTTTAAGGATTTAATTTTTAATGTTGGTGTTCGTATTGACCGCTTTGATGCTAATCAAATGGTCTTAAGTGATCCGTTTTTATTATTTCCTGCTAAAACTGTCGAACAAGTGCCCGAAAGCCTTATCCCTGATGGTGGAATACCCGATAATATTGGAAATAACTTTACTGCCTATGTTGATGACATTGTTCACCCCACAAGGATAGTAGGATATCGCGAGGGAAATAAATGGTACACTGCCGATGGAACAGAGGTACAAGACCCACTAATTATTGATCCATCTGGTGTAAAACCTCTTGTAATTGACCCAACTCTTGAACATGTCACAATAGAATCATTTAAAGATTACGAGCCACAAATTAGTGTGATGCCTCGCCTTTCATTTTCTTTTCCAATTTCTGATGAAGCATTATTTTTTGCTCATTATGATGTTTTAACACAAAGACCCACAGCTTGGCTAAGAATGGACCCTGCCGATTATTATTTCTTTGAAACCAGTACGGCTGCAATTAGTAACCCTAATTTGAAACCCACAAAAACAATAGACTATGAATTAGGATTCCAACAAAAACTTACCAATTCTTCATCCCTTTCATTCTCTACCTTCTATAAAGAAATGAGAGATATGATTCAATATTATAGATTTAGTGGTGCCTTTCCAAGGGATTATTATACTTATATTAATATAGACTTTGGTACAGTTAAAGGAATGACGGTTTCTTACGATTTAAGAAGAACAAATAATGCAAGAGTCAGAGCTTCTTACACTCTTCAATTTGCTGATGGAACAGGTTCTTCAAACGAAACATCACAGGCACTTGTTACTTCGGGACAACCCAACTTACGAACTCTTAATCCTTTAAATTGGGACAGACGTCATGCGATTAATCTTTTAATAGATTATCGTTATGCTGATGGAAAAAAATATAATGGCCCAACAATTAAAAAGAAAATAAAAGGAACCGATAAATATAAAACTATTCAAATACTGAAAAACACCGGGTTTAATTTAACATTTAACGGAGGTAGTGGTACACCTTATAGCAAATCCAGTAGAATTGTCAGTCTTGGATCAGGTGGACACCAATTACAAGGATCAATAAACGGATCCAGATTACCTTGGCAATTCAGAATGGATCTCAAGGTTGATAAAGATTTTTATATTAAATTTAATAAAGAAGAAGGAGAAAATGCTAAATTTGGTAGCTTAAATGTTTATCTTCAAGTATTAAATGTTTTAGATTCCAAAAATATTATGGGTGTTTACCGTGCAACAGGAAATCCTGATGATGATGGATATTTAGCTGCTGCACAATATCAAACAGAAATCAATCAGCATTACGATGCACAATCTTTTAGGGATTTATATTCAATAAGAATTAATAATCCGGGAAATTATAGTTTACCAAGAAGAATACGTCTTGGTGTTATATTTAATTTCTAATTGAAATAAATCAATAATTTGAATTTTAAAAAACAAAATTAATTAACTATGAAAAATATAATTAGAATAATTTTTGGTTCAGTATTTTTTATTCTGATAACAAATGGTATTTATGCAGACAAGTATATAGGCGAAAAATCCGGAAAACCTACAGAAAATAATCTAAAGGAAACTGCTGCAGGTTGTTCCGCCGGTTCGGCTTTTAAATTTTTAGACATAAATAATATCAGATGTAGAATAAATACAGGAGGAGATATGTGGTGGGACTTAGTTGATGTTGCAAGGTATTTTATTCCTGCAAACACAATTAAAACTTCTATGTTTTCTGCATCACTCTGGATTGGCGGACTCGATGTTAATGATCAGTTGAAATTAGCTGCACAACGCTATCGGGGAAATGGAAATGATTATTGGCCGGGGCCCTTAACTATTGATGGAACCGCTGCTGTTGATGATGTAACATGTGCAAAATACGATAAATTCTTTATCACAACTCGACAAGAAATTGATGACTTTTTGGCATGGTGGGACGATAAAAGTGCTTACCCCAATTATGAAATACCTAATTCAATTCTCGAATGGCCAGCTCATGGTGATACTGAAAAACACCAAAGTTATTATCTTGCACCATTCAAAGATGTTGATAGCGATAATGATTACGTGCCTGAAAATGGTGATTATCCTTATTATGATATTGAAAATGTTTTATGTCCGGAAAATTATAAAGATGACCCAAATTTTATACCAACACCCACAAGAGAAGATGAAGAAGGTATTGTAACCGGAGGCATTTTATCTGACCAGGTAATAAAAGGTGATAAAAATCTCTGGTGGGTTTTCAACGATAAAGGAAATGCTCATACGGAAACCGATGGTGCTGCTATTGGTTTGGAAATAAGGGGACAGGCATTTGGCTTTTCTACTAATGATGAAATCAATAATATGACATTCTATAGTTATGAAATTATTAATCGTTCAACTTATACTTTAACGGAGACTTATTTTAGCCAATGGGTTGATACCGACCTCGGCTATGCAAAGGACGATTATGTAGGTTGTGATGTTAAAAGAGGATTAGGTTATTGTTATAATGGGAAAGCAATTGATGGTAGTGGACAGCCTGAAGCTTATGGCTCACAACCTCCTGCTATTGGTGTTGACTTTTTTCAAGGCCCGTATATGGATCCTGATGATAAGGATAATCCGAAATTTGACCCGAATGACTGTTCAATTGTGAGTGATCCTATTGATGCCTGTGCAATAAATGGAGTTAATTTTGGTAATGGAATTGTTGACGACGAACGTTTTGGAATGCGTCGATTTGTGTATCATAATAATTCTGAAGGTCCTGCAGCATGCAGAGACCCTCGCTACGCTCCTGAGTATTATAATTTTTTAAGAGGAATATGGAAGGATAATACAAAAATGTTATATGGAGGAGATGCACACGGACTTGATAGTGATGGGCCGGAGTGTGATTTTATGTTTCCGGGAAATTCCGACTTATGCAACTGGGGAACAGGTGGTCAACCACCAAACGGTGGATGGAACGTTAATCCAAAATACTGGACTGAGGAATCGATACCCAATCCATATGGAGATAGACGATTTATGCAATCAGCAGGTCCTTTTACTCTTGAACCGGGTGCTCTTAACTATATTACGGTTGGTATTCCCTGGGCAAGGGCAACCTCTGGTGGTGCTTGGGCTTCAGTAGAACTTCTTAGAATCGTTGATGATAAATGTCAGGCCTTATTCGAAGTTTGCTTTAAAGTTATTGATGGTCCGAGTGCACCTGATTTAAGTTTTCTTGAATTAGACAAAGAAGTTATTGTTTACATAAGTAATGCAAAGGGTTCAAATAATTATAAAGAAGAATATTCTGAATGGGATATTTTAATTAGTAAAGCCAATTATGATACTGTTCCTAAGAATTTGAGATACGATTCATTATATAGATTTGAAGGCTACCAAATATATCAGTTGAGAGATGCTGAGGTAACCCTTGAAAATATTCATAATCCTGATTTAGTCCGACTTATTGCACAGTATGATATAACAAATGGTATTGGGAAATTAGTTAACTATTATAAAGATGATAATCTTAATGGTGCTAATGTTCCGGTTCTTGAGTGTGATGGGGGAGATGACGGAATTGTGCACTCCTTCAAAATAACTGAAGACCTATTTGGCGAAGAAGATAGAAACCTTGTTAATCATAAGCAGTATTATTATACAGCAATTGCCTATGCCTATAATAATTTTAAACCTTATATTCAGAGTAATCCGGCAGATTTGGACGGACAAAAAAAGTCATATCTTGCAGGTAGAAAAAACATTAAAACATATACGGCAATACCACATATTCCGGTTAATGGTGTTATTTTTAATTCTGAATATGGTCAAGGACCGGAAATAACAAGATTACAAGGCCAGGGAAATGGAGGCATGGAACTTGAGATGAAAAAATCATCTATTGATTTATTAATGGAAAAAGAACCATATGGTTATGTAGTTAATAAACTTGAAAGCGGGGAAAAGGATACTATCTATTTTGGTGATTCCAGCAATGTGCCGATTATAGAAAATCCGGTTTATGAATTTTCTCACGGACCACTTGATATAAAAGTTGTTGACCCCTTAAATGTACAAAAAGCGAATTATGCTTTGAAGTTTTATGATGGCTTAACCCCTCATGATGTAGATTCAACGAATAATGACAGTACAAATATTTTCCGTGCTAAATGGAAATTAATAAATACTGATAATAATCACGTTTATGACTCCGATACAACAATTTCAGTTAACTATGAGCAACTCTTGCTTGACATTGGATTATCGATAAATATTCATCAAGTGTTGTTCCCGGGTGATACTTTAGATGATGGAGAGCATACTGCTAATAACGGATTAATTGTTTCTTCTGTTAATTATGCAGATAGTTCAAGCAGATGGCTTGGTGGTGTTGAAGACAATAATATTCCCGGCAGTTCATCAAACTGGATACGATCAGGTAGTTATTTAGATGAGGCAAATGCAGCATTTAATGACTGGAATATGAGTTCCAACAAACCCTATGACCCGAAAGAAATTTATGAAAAAATTGGGGTTGGAACATGGGCTCCTTATATATTATCTTCTTTTTACGAAAAAACCGGTGGACAGGGAGATGCATCTCCTGCTTATACAAGACGGTCGAAAGAAGGAAGTAAGATGAGTGACTTAGCAAGTGTTAATATTGTTATTACACCTGAGAAAGCTTTATGGACAAGATGTCCTGTAATTGAGATGAGTGCAGATTCGATATTGTCTGAGGGAAGGGCTAAAAGGTTCAGAATTAGAGCTGCACAATCTGTCGATCAAGATGGAAATCCTGCTGAAGAAGGTAGCGGTTCAAGTATAAATTCTGGTGATCCTAATTATATAAATGAAACGGGAATGGGATGGTTCCCTGGTTATGCAATTAATTTAGAGACAGGTGAAAGACTCAATATGATGTTCGGAGAAAATTCATGGCTCGTTGCAGAAAACGGTAGAGACATGATTTGGAATCCTACAGCAAGGTATTATTCATATCCCGATCCACAAATATTATTTGGTGGAATGCACTATGTTTATGTATTTGGAACATCTTATCGTAAATTTGGGGCAGGCGCAAATCTTTTTTCATACGACTTTCCGGTATATGATGCCGGATCAATGTTGAGATATGCAATAGATTCTGCTTTTAGTGATCCAAATATTTTTAATGTTTTTCCTCCGGCACTTTATTCAGGAGCTATGTATGTTGGTCTTCCTCTTTCAATTCCTACTGAAAACTGGTTAGATAATGAAGTTACTATAAAAATTAGGGTTGAAAAACCATATCAAAGGTATTATTCAAAACCAATAAAATCAGAATTAGGAGCAAATGATCGTTATCCGGAATACACATTCTCAACAGATGGTATTTCTGCCTCATACACTAATTTAGAAAAAGCAAAATCCGACCTTGATCTGATCAACGTTGTTCCTAATCCATATTATGGATATTCAAGCTATGAAATCAACCAAATTGATAATCGAGTAAAAATTGTTAATCTTCCAAAAACTTGTACAGTTACAATATATAGTCTGAATGGGACTCTAATCAGGCAATTTACAAAGGATGAACCTGCAACATATATAGATTGGAACTTAAAGAATTTTGCTGGAATTCCAATTGCAGGGGGTATTTATCTAATACATGTTAAGGCGGCAGCCGGTGAAAGAATTGTTAAATGGTTTGGGTCATTACGTCCTGTCGATTTAAATGCTTTCTAATAAATAATATGGTAAAATTGAATTCAAAAACAATAAAAACAAAAAGTATGAAAAATATTTATAAATACTTGCTTACAATAATATTGATAGGATTGTTAGTAATTCCTGTTAACAATTTATTTGCTGGAAACAAGGACAGATCAGGACAAGCCGGTGCATACGAGTTATTAATAAATCCTTGGGCTCGAAGTGCCGGATGGGGTGGTGTGAATATCTCGAATAGCCGTGGACTGGAATCAATTTATTCTAATGTTGCGGGCCTTGCCTTTACAAAAAAAACGGAATTAGTATTTTCCAGTACACAATGGCTGCAAAATTCTGATATAAAAATTAGTTCGTTTGGTTTTTCGCAACGTCTTGGAGAAAGCGGAGTTTTAGCTGTTGCAATTGTTTCATTAAATATGGGTGATATTGAAATTACCAAAGTTGGTTTACCCGAAGGAGGTATAGGTACATATAATCCGAATTTTATGAATATTAATATTGCCTATTCAAAAGCTTTTTCTAATAGTATTTATGCAGGTATTAATTTAAAAATAATATCCGAATCAATATCTGATATTAGTGCACAAGGAGTTGCAATTGATGCAGGTATTCAATATTTGACAGGAGAGCGAGAAAATATTAAATTCGGTATTACTTTAAAAAATGTAGGGCCAACTCTAAGTTTTAACGGAGATGGTATGTCGTTTAGAGCAATTATTCCCGGTGATGATCATAATAAATTTACTGTTGAACAACGCTCTGAAGATTTTGAACTCCCAACACAATTAAATATTGGTGCTGCTTATGATTTTCTTTGGGGTGAAAAACAGCGTTTTACTATTGCAGGTAATTTTGCATCAAACGCATTTTCTAAAGATCAATTCATTTTTGGTTGTGAATATTCTTTGAAGGAGTATTTGTTATTGAGAGCCGGATATACTTATGAAGAAGGTATCACGGAAAAGAAAAACAGAACAACATGGTTTACAGGGCCAAGTGCTGGATTCTCCATACAAGTACCATTAAATAAGGAAAAAGGCTCTCTGTTTTCTGTTGACTACTCTTTCAGGGCTACTGACCCTTACACAGGAATTCATTCAATCGGTGCAATGATAAGTTTTTAAGAAAATTAATTTTTATTTTTCAGAAACAGATTTAATTAACCTAAAAAATTTAATATAAAGCACACAATTAATCAAATATTACGTTATTCTTTAATTAGAATAATTTAAATAAAATACAATTTTCATAAGGACCCTTTAGCGAGGGTCTTTTTGTCATTTATTATCAAACTAAAAACTATAACAATGTCTGAAATAAAGTATTTTTCAGAAGAAGGATTTAAAAAATTGAACGATGAATTAAATCATTTAATGAATATTGAAAGACCTTCAATTTCCCAACAAATTGCAGAAGCCAGAGATAAAGGCGATTTATCAGAAAACGCTGAATATGATGCTGCAAAAAATGCACAGGGTTTGCTTGAGCTTAAAATCTCAAAACTTCAGGAAACTGTTAGAACCGCAAGAATAATTGACGAATCAAAACTTGACAACTCAAAGATTTTAATTCTTTCGACTGTTAAAATTAAAAATCTTAAAAATGGTGCATTAATGTCTTATAAACTTGTGCCTGAAAATGAAGCGGAAATAAGATCAGGGAAAATCTCGGTTAATTCGCCTATCTCAAAAGGGTTGTTAGGAAAGAAAGTTGGTGATAAAGTTGAAATTGAAGTGCCTGTTGGTAAAATTCAATTTGAAATCATAGAAATATCAAGATAAATATAATAGTAAAAACTTAGAAATCATGCCAAGTATATTTTCTAAAATTGTGAAAGGAGAATTACCTTGCTATAAAATTGCAGAAAATGAAAAATTTCTAGCATTTTTAGATATTAATCCTCTTTCAATGGGACATGCTCTTGTCATTCCAAAAGAAGAAACTGATTATATTTTTGATCTTAATGACGAACTTTACAAGGAATTGTTTTTGTTTGCAAAACAGCTATCAAAGGCAATTGAGAAAAGCGTAAAATGTATTAGAATCGGCCTTGTGGTTTATGGCCTTGATGTTCCCCATGCTCACATTCATTTAATTCCTCTTTTGGGAAACAATGATATTGACTTCAGTAAACCCAAATTAAAATTGAGTAAAGATGAATTTTTAGAGTTGTCGAAGAAAATTAATAAAGAGTTTAAAAAATTAAAAGTCGATTTCTAATAAGCCCTTTCGTTCTTTCCCTCACAATAATTTATAAAAGATTTATTAACAACTTTATTGCCACCCGGTGTTGGGTAATTACCGGTGAAATACCAGTCGCCTGTGTGGTTTGGGCATGCTTCGTGTAAATCTTCAATTGTTTGATAAATTATTTTTACTTCAGCTTTAATATCTTTTGAAGTTAATAGTTCTGAAATTTTCTCAGATATTCTTTCAGGAGAAAAAGCTTTATAAATTTCTTTTACGTGATTGCAAATTTCTTCTTTAGGGAGTTTCTCTTGTTTTTTTGACTTTTTATAAATTTCGTTAATAAGATTTTTTTGATTTGTTTCATTAAGAAGTTCAATGACAGCTTTAAATGCAATAAAATCATTCAATTTAGCCATATCAATTCCATAACAGTCGGGGTAACGGATTTGTGGTGCAGACGAGCCTACAATTATTCGTTTTGGCCCAAGTCGATCTATTATTCTTAAGATACTTTTTTTAAGAGTTGTACCGCGAACAATTGAATCATCAATTATTACAAGATTATCAACTCCCTTTTTTACAGTTCCATAAGTAATATCATAGACATGAGCAACAAGGTCATCTCTTTGATTATCCTCAGTAATAAAAGTTCGCATTTTGAGATCTTTAACTGCCACTTTCTCAATCCGTGGCTTAAGTTTTAATATTTTCTCAATTTCTTCATTAGTTGCTTTTGCACCTAAATTCAATATTTTATCTTTTTTTACTTTATTACAAAAGGTTTCTAATTCTTCTATCAAACCACGAAAAGCAACAGAAGCAGTATTTGGAATATATGAAAAAACCGTGTTAGTAAGATCGTAATCAATAGCTTTTAGGATCGCAGGAGCAAGCAGGCTTCCAAGCTTTTTTCGTTCTTTATAAATATCTTTATCCGTTCCTCGCGAAAAATAAATTCTTTCAAATGAACACGATTTCTTTTCAATCGGATTTTTATAGAGAAGTTCATCGACTTTTCCATTTTTCTTGATAATCAATGCGTACCCGGGTTTTATTTCATGAACTTTTTCTGCACTTACATTAAATGCTGTCTGAATTACAGGTCGTTCGGATGCAGCCACCACAACCTCATCATCTTTGTAATAAAATGCAGGACGAATTCCGGCAGGATCTCTTAAAACAAATGAATCACCGTGCCCCAAAAGGCCTGCAATAACATAACCCCCATCCCAATTATCAGAAGAATTTTTTAAAACATTTTGTAACTCAATTTGGTCAGCAATATTTTGTGAAATTTCTTTTTTATTAATTCCGGATTCTTTAAATTTTCGATATAAAATTTCGTTTTCCTCATCAAGAAAATGTCCTATTTTTTCAAGTATCGTAATTGTATCCGATGTTTCAACAGGATATTGGCCTAATTCAATAAGTTTTTGAAAAAGCTCATCAACATTAGTCATATTAAAATTTCCGGCAAGCACTAAATTTTTTGTCATCCAATTGTTGTTTCTAACAACAGGATGAAGATTTTCGATACGATTTGACCCAAAAGTGCCATATCGCAGATGTCCTAAAAATAATTCTCCAGTAAATTCAATATTTTGTTTCAACCAATCAGTATCCAATAATCTGTCGGGATGTTCCTTTTGAAGTTTTCTGATTTTTTGAAAAGCTTGTTTGAAAACATCAAATATAGGTGTTTGGGAATTTGATCGAATTCTGTTAATATACCTGTTTCCGGGATTTAAATCGAATTTAATATTTGCAATTCCAGCTCCATCCTGACCCCTATTTTGTTGTTTTTGCATCAAAAGGTGAAGTTTGTTTAAGCCGTAAAACGATGTTCCATATTTGGTAAGATAATAACCTAACGGCTTTAATAATCGTATTAATGCAATCCCACATTCATGCTTGATCAATTCACTCATATTGCAAATATTAATATATTTTACAAATTTAATGAAAAGCTTTTCCTAAAACATTCTTATTTCATATTTAATTTTTTAAAACAAAATATAAATGACTTTAGAGTAATTTAATAACTTAATAAATGAATGTAAAGGATAATTATGCAGACTTTGTATATTTGCAGGGAAAGCCAGAAAAATATTAATAAAAATAAATATAATGAAAACAAATGCTCAAAATATCAAAGCAATTTTGATTTTAATGTTAAGTTTAACAATAGTTAATTTCACTTTTTCGCAAGATAAAAGCGATTGGGAGGACAACTATCCTGATGGATGTACTTCTATTACAGTCGGGAAGAAAGCTACTTCGGATGGTTCTGTAATAACTTCTCACACTTGCGATAGCCATAGAACGCGATCATGGATAAATATTATTCCCGCAAAAGATCATAAGAAAGGCGATATGGCAAAAATGGTGAAAAGAGTGGTTTGCGATACTTTTGCAATGCCAATCTATCAGCATGATTTTGTTGGTGAAATACCACAAGTCGATCATACTTATGGTTTTATTAATTCTGCGTATCCGTGTATTAATGACCATCAACTGGGTGTTGGGGAATCCACTTTTGGAGGAAGAGAAATTTTGCAATCAGATAACGGACTGATCGATTGTCAGGCTCTTGTTCAACTTATGGTCGAACGAAATACAAACGCAAGAGATGCAATAAAAATGGCAGGCGAATTAACAAAACAATACGGTTATATTGATGTTGGTGAATGTCTTACAATTTCTGATAAAAATGAAGTATGGCATTTTGAAATTGTAGGTTTGGGAAAAGGAAATAGAGGCTCAATTTGGGCTGCACAACGGGTTCCTGACGATCATCTTTCGGTAAATGCCAACGCAAGTACTATCAAAGAAATCAACCTAAATGATCCTGATTATTTTATGGCTTCTGAAAACATTTTCAAGGTAGCTAAAGATAGCGGTTGGTGGAAACCTGAAGACGGAGAATTCAGATTTTGTTATGCTTACGCTCCTCATAGTCGAACCTCGCTCGCAAGCAGAAGACGCGAATGGAGGGTTCTTGATCTTGTTGCACATTCATTGAAATTAGACCCGAATGCCGAGAATTATCCGTTTTCAGTTAAACCGGAGAAATTAGTTACTATGGAAAAAATTGTTGCAATTTTTCAGGATTATTATGAGGGTACACCATTTAATATGATAAAAGATTTAACTGTTGCCGACGAGGATGGAAAAATGAAAATTTCACCTTTGGCAAATCCACAAATGCCTTATGATGAAAATAAACTTATGAAGATTAACGGTGGCTGGGGTTGGCGTGGTGAACGACCAATTGCCCGATGGTACACAATGTATGCTACAATAATTCAATGTCGTGATTGGTTACCTGATGAAATTGGGGGCGTTGCATGGATTGCAATGGACAATGTTGCAACCTCGATCTATATTCCTGTTTATTGTAGTGTTAGCGATTTACCAACATCATATAAAACTCCGGGCCGTACTATAGGATACACAACTGAATCGGCCTGGTGGGCTTTCAACCGTTTGGGAACACTTGGCGTGCAACGTTGGGGAGACATGAGAAAGGATATTGATGCCGTTTGGGATCCTATGCAAAAGAAATTTTTCGACGAGCAAAAAGAAATTGATAAAAAAGCCCTGGAAATCTTTAATAAAAAACCCAAAAAAGCAATTGAATTTCTAACAGGCTACTCAATTGAACAAGGCGATAAAGTTGTAAAAAAAGCATGGAAACTTGGTGATTTTCTCTGGACTAAATATGATGAGAAGTTCTAATGTTAAGAATTCAGACACAGACGTAAGTCATTACATTAAAATTGTTATATTGTTACAATGAAAAATAATTAGATTTGTTATAAACCAACACTTTGATTGCAATAAATTTAATAAGGTTTAAATGCTTCTTTTCCAAATAAACAATATAGCAATTTAGTTTTTATAATGCTTAAAATAATCTTTTTTCTTCGTATTCCTTTTTGCTTAAAACAATTGTATTTCTGCAAATCGGACAAAATAATTCGTAGCTTGTTTTATAAGGAATAATTGGTATAAAAAATAAAGAAAACCAAGCCGTTTGCTTGTTCAGAATCCATTGCACATTATTATTGCAGCGGTAGCAATGCTGAAATTCTTTAAGTTGGATTGTGTTATTAGTTTGATGCCCGAAACCGAATATAAAAAACATAGATTAAATTTTTTCTATTCAAAATTAACAAATTTCATAATTCTAAAATTTATTATTTTCGTCAATTAATAAAAAATACAATTTATGTTAAAAACCAAAAAAATCCCCCACACTTATGTAATAATATTTTACATAATTATTTTATCAGCCGTTATGACCTGGTTTATTCCGGGCGGAAAATATGTTGAAGTTTCAAAAATGCAGGACGGTGTTGAAGAAACCGAATTAGTTTTTAAATATGTTGAAAACGAAGCACAAACTTGGCAGGTTTTTGCAGCCCTGTTTAAAGGTTTTGTTAAACAAGCCGGAATAATAGTTTTTATTTTAATGATTGGTGGAGCGTTTTGGATAATGAATAACAGTCGGGCAATTGATGTTGGTATTTTTTCTTTTCTGAAGTTTACAAAAAAACTCGAAAGGAATAATTTCTTTAAAAAACTCGGTGTCGATAATATTGTTATGGTGTTGATTATGCTTATGTTTAGTGCATTTGGGGCAATATTCGGGATGAGCGAAGAAACCATTGCTTTTATTATAATTCTCGTTCCACTTGCAATTTCAATGGGTTATGATTCAATAACCGGAGTTTGCCTTGTTTTTGTTGCAGCCGGCCTTGGGTTTGCGGGTGCAATTCTTAATCCTTTTACTATAGGTATTGCTCAGGGAATTGCCGAACTACCCTTGTTTTCGGGGATTGAATACCGCTTGTTATGTTGGGTTGTAATCAATTTTATTGGAATTTTTTACATCTTAAGATATGCTCGAAAAGTTAAAAAAGATCCCAAATCTTCAATAGTTTATAAAGAAGATGAATATTGGCGAAAAAAAGAAAATCAGGATGTTGAAACTATTGTTTACAAGACACCTATAAGTGGTTGGATTACTTATGCATTTATTTTAATCGTTTTAATTATTTTTTCTTTTATTTACCCTATCACTGATTTAAAAATAGGAAACTCAAGCACTTCTCTACCTGCAATTCCATTTTCTGCAGTACTTTTTGCAATCTCCGGGGTTTTCACACTTCGAAAATCTGTTCATTTTTTTGTGCTGACTTTATTATTATATACAATTTATTTCCTCATTGTCGGAGTTATGGGTTATAGTTGGTATATAATGAAGATTGCCACTTTGTTTTTTGCAATGGGACTTATGTCGGGAATTGCAATGAATTATAATCCAAACAAGATCACAAATTTATTTCTCGAAGGAGTAAAAGATATTTTATCGGCCGCTGTAATTGTAGGTTTGGCCGGAGGAATCATCGTTATTTTAGAAGACGGAAAAGTTATCGATACAATTCTTCATGGTTTGTCGCAATCGATGAATAACCTTGGGCAAGTAGCTTCGGTAGGAATTATGTATGTTATTCAAACTATTATAAATATTGTAATTCCTTCAGGCTCGGCGAAAGCTGCACTTACTATGCCGATTATGGCTCCTTTTTCCGATTTGATCGGGATCTCGAGACAAGCAACCGTTATGGCTTTCCAATTTGGTGATGGTTTTACAAATATGATTACTCCAACTTCAGGTGTTTTAATTGCAGTACTTGGAGTAGCAAAAATTCCTTACGAAAAATGGGTGAAATGGATTTTTCCGTTGATGATAATTTTAATGATTCTTGGCTTTTTACTTTTGATTCCAACAGTTTTAATCCCGTTAAACGGTTTCTGATTTTTTGATCTCAAGTTGTTATAATTTAAATGCTTAGATTATTAATAGAGGTTTATTTGTAATTATGAGGAATTATTCGATTTCTACAACTTAGAAATATTTAAACCGGATACACTTATTTATTTGTTTAATTTTGTAAGCTTGAATTTAAAATTAGATTGATGAAATATATATTAAAATTTCTCGGAAAAATATTTCTTTATTTCATACTTATAATCCTATTAATAGTATTTTTTGAATACATATTTTGTCCGGTCTATAATTTCTCTAAACCCGAGAAATTTTCGGGAAAATTAATATTCAATCCGTATGAAAATATAGATTCAAACCGGTGGCAGAAAGGAAATTTCCAGATACAATCGCAGGCATGGGCAGGAATAACCGACGGAAGAAATAATTCGAGCGAAGCAATTTTTGAAAAATATGCAAAACTTGATTATGATGTAATCATAATATCAGATTATCAAAAAATAAATAAATATAACGATCATAAACCAAATTACATTCCAACCTACGAACATGGATATGGAATAAATAAAAATCATCAGGTTTGTATTGGTTCGGATAGAGTTATGTGGACAGATTATCCTTTTGGCCAAAATCTTAGTCAAAAACAACATATTATTAATTTGCTTCGCGACGAAAATGAAATTGTTGCTGTCGCACATCCCGACCTGAGGGGAGGTTTTAGTCCCGATGATATGAAATATCTTTCAAATTATGATTTGTTAGAAGCCTTGAACGAAGCACGTTTTTCAATTGAGCATTGGGATGCAGCACTTTCGTCGGGGCATCCGGCTTTTATACTTGCCGACGACGATGGACACAATCTTGATGATTCAACCGAATTAGGAAGAATTTGCACTTTTATTAATGCCAAAACATCAAATCGCAATGATATTATTGAATCGCTTAAAAACGGAAAAGCTTTTGGAGCCGATTTGACAATGGCTAAAGGGGAAACTTTTCTTCAAAAAATTGAGAAAACCAAGCACATTCCGCGATTGACTACAGTTCAAGTTGTTGATGATACACTTTTTGTTAGTGTTGATTCAACAGCCGTGAGTTTTCGATTTATAGGACAAAATGCAGAATTAATGAAGGTATCTAATAATACAAAAAAAGCATTTTACACCATAAAAAAAGAAGACAGCTATATTCGAGCTGAAATTATTTTCGCCGATAAAAGTACATTTTATCTGAACCCTGTTTTTCGTTATGATGGGAAGAAACCTTATAACTATTTGAAAGCAGAAATCAATTGGACTAAAACATGGGTGTTGCGAGTCATTTCATTAACTATAATTCTTTTTATCATTATTAATATTTTTTATTTTAGAAAGAGAAGAAGAAAAAGAATTATTTCAAAAAAAGGATTTTATCATACGGATTAGTTTTGTAATTTTGTACGTATAAAATTTAATGAATTATGGATTTGAAGTTGACATTAAAATTAAATAGCGAAGTCATAAATCAAGCTAAAATTTATGCGTCTTCGCAAGAGAAAAGTTTGTCGAGAATAATTGAATCTTTTCTTAGGACACTAATTGATCAATCAAGGCCTGAAGATGAAGCGAATGAAATTAAAATTACTCCATTTATTAAAAGCATGAAAACAGGTGTAAACATTCCTGATGATTTAGATTATAAGTCAGATTATAAAAACCATTTGATTGAGAAGCATACATGAAAACAAAATTATTTCTTGACACAAATATTATTTTGGATTTATTGGGTGAACGTATTCCTTTTTATGAACCAAGTGCGAAATTGGCGAGTTTAGCCGATAAAGGAAAGTTTGATTTTGTTGTTTCTGCATTATCTTTTGCAACCGTAAATTATTTTTTAACAAAGTATGAGGGAGCGGAAAAGGCAAAAGAAAAGTTAAGAAAATTTAAGATATTATCTCGAATAGCTTCCGTTGATGAAAAAATTATTGAAAAGGGATTAAATTCAAAATTCAAGGATTTTGAAGATTCGTTGCAATATTTTTGTGCCTTAAAAGAAGAATGTTCAATCATTATAACAAGAAATGCGAAAGATTTCAAAGAGTCGGATCTACCAATTATGACAGCAGAGGAATATATTATTAGTATCGGTATGAAATAAGTTTTTTTCAATACATGCTTGTAAAACAACTTCAAAATTTTTAAGATTTACATGTATCAACGCAATAAGAAAATCAACAGAGTTCTGTTTTGGCTAATCGTAGTTTCAACAATTATCAGAGGAGTTCTTGCAGCAATTATTGAATTTGGAAATGATGAGGTTTATTATTGGACTTATGCACTTTACCCCGATTTAAGTCATTTCGATCACCCTCCAATGGTAGGTTTTCTGATTCAAATGTTCTCACTTGACTTGCTTTTTCAGGATGAGTTTTTCATTCGTTTGGGATCAATTGTTTTCGGTACAATTGACACCTATTTAGTTTTTATAATTGCAAAAAAAATTAAAGATTCAACGGCAGGTCTTTATGCAGCAATTTTATATACATCCTCGATTTATGCATTTGTAATTTGTGGAGTTTTCATTCTTCCCGACACACCACAAAATTTCTTCTGGCTGCTTGGAATATATTTTTTCATTTCTTCACTACCCGATAGAAAGCTATCAACAATAAGCCGAAAAAATTTATTGTTTGCAGGCTTGGTTTGCGGTTTGGGGATAATTTCAAAGTATACTTCAGTTTTTTTATGGGCGGGAGCGTTTTTGTTCATAATAATTTATAATAGAAAATGGTTTAGGACAAAAGAATTTTATTTATCAATAATAATTTCTTTTGTATTTTTAATACCAATTGTTTGGTGGAATTATCAAAATGATTTCATTAGTTTTACATATCAGGGCGGAAGAGTTAATGTTTCCAACTCAGGCCTTAGGCTCGATTATTTCCTAACCGAATTATTTGGGCAGTTTCTTTATAATAATCCCGTAAACTTTGTTTTAATTATTCTTGCTCTGATAGCTTTTTTCAGAAAGAAAATTACAACAAAGAATTATTATTTTGAATTTTTATTATTCTCAGCTTTGCCTCTGATTTTAATTTTTTTAATTTTTTCATTATTCAGAAGCACATTACCTCACTGGACAGGTCCTGCATATTCAAATTTGATAATAATAGCCTCTGTTTTTCTAAGTAATTTTTATTCCAGGAAAAAGCAAATTCCCCTTTTCCCTTTCCCGATAAAACTTTCGATTTTGGTCTTAATTCTTGTAATAATTCTAGGAATCGGGCAAATTAATTTTGGTTTAATATTTTCAGATAAAAATACAGAACCGAATAAATTAGGTGAGAATGATTTTTCATTAGATTTATATGGTTGGAAACAATTAGGCGAAAAGTTTGAAAAAATTCGAGATAACGACATCGAAAACAAATTAATGAATTCTGATGCTGCAATTGTATCTTATCGCTGGTTCCCGGCTGCCAACCTCGACTATTATGTTGCCCGTCCATTAGAAATGAAGTTGTTTGCATTCAATAATCTTGAAAGGATTCATAAATATGCATGGATAAATAAATACAGAGGCGGCATGCAAAAAGCAATGGATGCGTATTTTATTACCTCAAGCAGCGATTATTTTTCTCCTTTTGAATTATATGGAAAATATTTTACCTCAATTGAAGCTGCCGATACAATTAGAATTTACAGAAACGAAAAAAATGTTTTGAATTATTTTGTTTTCAGAATGAGAGATTTGAAAGATGATTCGATTAATTCTATTAGAACCTATGAAAACATGCGATAATCTGAAACAATTTGCGTGGAAAATTAAATTGTTTGGAGAAATTGTTCAATAAACATTAACTTTTTAGACAGTTTGTATTAAACTTCGAATGCTTATAATTTCTTTAATATTTATTTATATTTGCTGAAATTTTTTATTATAAAAGTTAAACATTACTATTTTGATATTGTGCAATTTTATCATAGAATATTTGGTTTATTTCAGAAGAACTTCTAAGGGTTTTCTGCTTGTTTTTTTTATTTCCTTTATTTTAAGTGCATGTCAGAATCCAGAAACAAAAAGGTATGAACTAATAAATTGTGATGCCGAAAATTTATCAGCAGATGGGAAAAACTTCTTTGACAAAAATCATAAGGCAGTTTTGTTTTCAAATAACAAATTTCAAAGCAACGAACACTCACATCATGGTAAATTTTCAATCAAAGTAAGCAAAGAAAATCCTTACGGAACATCTTATATAATATATAATGTTCAGCCTGGTGAGTTTTTCGATATAAGTGTTTGGCGATTTGGTGGAAACAAAAATGGGCATCTTGTTGTTGCTACAAAGGGGTCAAAAAATTATTATAATTCACAAAATGTTTCTGTTCAGAAAGAAGAAAATGGATGGGAATTATTAAATGTTAAGCTTATTGTTCCGTCACATATTAAAGGCGAAAACATAATTATATATCTTTGGAATTCGGGTAAAAATCCAATTTATTTTGACGATTTGAGCATTAAATATTTATCAGAAAAAAAATATTCAGATAAAGAAAATCCTGCCCTATATCTTTACATTGATGAATATGGAATGCAAAAATTAAACAACAAAAGAATTAATGCTTTGAAAAACAATATTCTGGAAACCGAAGACGATGATTGGGTTGAAGTAATATTGTTTTATAATGATGAAATGATGCCTGCAAAAGTAAGACTGAAAGGAGATTGGCTTGATCATTTGAAAGGCCACAAATGGTCGTTTCGCATAAAATTGAAAAAGGGATATAATTGGAGAAACATGCGTACTTTTTCTATACAAAATCCTGAGACAAGAGGGTTTGTATTGGAATGGATGGCTCATGAAATTTTCAGGGCCGAAGATGTTTTAGCTACGCGATATGGTTTTATTCCGGTTGTTTTAAATGGAGTTGAAGTAGGTATTTATGCTTTTGAAGAGCATTTCGAAAAACAGATTGTTGAAAATATGCGTCGCAGAGAAGGGCCGATATTAAAATTCTCAGATGAGGCTTTCTGGACCGGGAAAAAAGTCGGATCAATTTTTTACAGAGGAATTGATTTGCCATTTTTTGAAGCATCGGCAATAAAACCTTTTAAACAATCAAAAACTATTTCTTCCCCAGTTTTATATAAAGAATTTTTAATTGGCCAGAACTTATTATTTGAATATAAACAAAAATCAAAACAAGCACATCAAATATTTGATCTTGACAATCTTGCTAAATATTATGCTTTATCCGACATAACAAGATCATATCACTCGGTGGTATGGCATAATCAACGATATTATTATAATCCCATTACTTCAAAACTTGAGACAATAGTTTTTGACGGCTTTACTCCTATCGGGCCATTTTATTTTTGTCATCACCCGATTTTAGGGAATTTAACTGAAAATGAGATTTACACAAATGATAAGTCTTCACAATGCAATTTTCATTTATTTACCGACACTTCGTTTGTTTCAAAATATATTTATTATATTGAAAAGTATTCTGAACAAAAATTTATTGACTCAACAAATAACACACTGTTTAGCAAAATTTCGGAATTTGAAAAACTAATTCAGCGTGAATTTACAACTTACAAATATGATTATAAATTCCTTAACAAAAATATAAATGCAATAAAAAATAGACTGCCCGAATATAAAAAACGTTTTCAGAAAAATCCTTTTTATGCTTTACGCAGCGATAAATCAAAAATTGAAAACTTAACATCAGCAGATACAACTTTTCATGAATCTTTACCCGAAAATTTGGTTTGTGCCTATCAGGAAACATCTGGTAAAGAATCAAAAGTCAGAGTATTGAATTATTTTTCGGATGATGTTATTTTGTTGGGAACAGGAGAATCAAGAAAGTATAAAAATAATTTCTTCAGAAATGAAATTACGATTAATTCTTCGAATAATTTTTATGAGAATTCTATAGATATTCCGGTTGAAAAAGATGCAAAATATTTGTTTTTCAAAGTGAAAAATCATGAAACTATTTTTGTAATTGAAATTTTTCCTTGGCCATATCCCGGACTTTCAACTCCTTTGCAAAAACTTGAAACTAACAACGTTTTCCCTGACACAACGATATATTTGTACAAAAACGATACAATTTTCTTTTTAAATAAAGAATACAGAATCAATAATAATATCATAATTCCTAAAGGATTTACGGTAGTTTTTCAAGCAGGTGCAAATATTAATTTTATCGAAAATGCAATTTTTATTTCATATTCACCGGTTATTATGAAGGGTTTGGCTGATAATAAAATAGTAATTAATTCGTCTGATAAAACGGCAATGGGTTTTACTGTTATGCAAAGTGGTAAAAAATCAATTGTTGACAATGTCATATTCCGAAATCTTAATACACTTGACTATAATGGTTGGATTTTAACCGGTGCAGTAAATTTTTATGAATCGGATGTTTCAATTTCAAACACAAAATTTGAAAAAAACAATTGTGAGGATGCATTAAATATTATCAGGTCAGATTTTGAAGTTAATAATTGTAGGTTTGAAAACATTTTTCTTGATGCTTTTGATTCGGATTTTTGTTCGGGAGAAGTGAAAAATACGACATTTGATAAGGTTGGAAACGATGCAATTGATTTTTCTGGAAGTGAAATTTGTATCGATTCGTGCAAAATTATTAATATAAATGATAAAGGAATTAGTGGGGGAGAAGCCTCTATACTTTTTGTTAGTAACACAAAAATAGAAAATTGTAATATTGGAATTGCATCAAAAGATTTAAGCACAGTTGAAGTTTTTAACAGCCAAATAACTAATTGTGAATATGGATTGGTTGCTTTTCAGAAAAAGGCTGAATATGGACCAGCTTCAATAATTACTAAAAAACTTAGGCGAAAAGGAATTACAACTCCTTTTTTGATTGAACGAAAATCAGAATTAGATTTAAACGGAAGGCTGATTACCGGAAAAACAAAAAATGTAGCAAAACGATTTTATTAGATAAAAATTCAAAACTTTTAAAACAAAGAAAATTAATATATTAAATTATGCAAAATAAATGGAGCTTATTTCAGAAATTTTTAATAACTGAAGAATCAAATCTTTCAATTACAGATTTTTTAATCAATGCATTGATAATTATTATTCTGTCGTTTTTACTTGAACGCACCTATTCCAAATGTGCAAAAAGTCTATCGAACCGGAAAATGTTTTCAGCAAATTTTATGCTAATTGCATTCACAACTATGATTATTATCAGCATTGTAAAATCATCTCTTGCATTATCACTCGGATTGGTAGGAGCCTTGTCGATTGTTCGTTTCAGAGCAGCAATCAAAGAGCCCGAAGAATTGACTTATATATTTTTTACAATTGCAATGGGTTTAGGATTGGGAGCAAACTTCAGATATATTATTCTTGTCGGCTTTGGAATTCTTATGATAATTCTATGGACCAGATATTTTATTTCACGAAAATCGGAAAGACAAAATCTATTTTTCACAATAACAAGTTCCTTACCAGAAAAACTTCAACTCGACACTTTAAACAAAATTGTTAATGAAAACTTTAAAGCTTCAGAATTAAAAAGATATGATGAATCTGGGGATTTAATCGAGGCTTCTTACCTTGTAGAGATACTAAAAACAAATAACTTACAAAAATGCAAAACACAAATTCACGAATTTGATAAATCTGCAAAGATTACTTTTATTGATAATAAAGGATTTTAGGTTGGATTTTGGAAGAGGCTTTTACAGTGCAACTTGAAATAAAAAAAATAACCATCAATAATTAAAATGACTACTGAAAAAAAAGCCAATACGGGTAGGTTTGAAAGAAAATTTGTTGTTGATATTCTTTCCAAATCAGGCGTAGAATTGATTATTAAGCAAAATCCTTATGCTTTTTCACCAATTCATCACGAAAGATTTATTAATAATATTTATTTTGACACTCCCTCCTATAGTTATTTTTTTGATAATCATATTGGTAAAAGCCAGCGAAAAAAAGTCAGAATCCGCTGGTATGGAGATTTTTTTGGAGAAATTCAGCACCCTGTTTTGGAGTTTAAATTCAAAGAAGGTCACCTTGGCTGGAAAAAATCTTTTAAATTAAAGGAATTTGTGTTGGATAAGAATTTTAATATGGATTATATAAAAACCATTATTCAAAATTCAAATGTACCTGCTTGGGTAATTGAAGAAACTTTTAAATTAGAACCAACATTATTAAACAGATATACAAGAAGATATTTGCAATCGTTTAATAAAAAATACAGAATAACTATTGATAATAATTTGATTTATCGAAACATCTCAAAACAAAACAATTCATTTACTAATGAAAGTAGTGATAATAAATCAATAATTATTGAATTAAAATATAATTTCGAATTTGATGATACCGCTGCAAAAGTTAGCAATTATTTTCCATTCCGCCTGACAAAAAACTCAAAATATGTGAATGGAATAGAAATTTTTAATGATCATTTGGCTGTTTAATCAGGTCGAAATATCTTGTGTTTTTCCAACTTTCTCCAGAGTTATAAAGTAAACATCCTCCATTTCGGGCCTGATCAATAAATCATCAACTATAAGTTGCCCTGAAATAATGTCGTTATTCCAAATAGTAATTAATTAACAGGGGTTTCAATTTTATGATTATTTTTAAACAAGGTGATTTTATTATTTGCTTTGAATACTTTGTAAATCACTAATTCATTATCATAAAACAGAAGATCGTCAAGAAAAATTGTTTTCTCCGAGAAATTACTGCCTTTAAGCAACAAATCATAAATAGCCTCCTCATCGGTATGGTCAAATGATATTTCTACCAGAGACCATTTGTCATTTATTTCGTGACTATTTCCTGCATTAACAATTGGTTTAAGCCATTCAAGTTTTTCATCGGATTTTTTTTGAATAATAATCATACCTCCAAGACAATCCTGGCCACAATTTTCACCATCATTATACATCCAAAATCTTATGGTATATTTTTTATTTAAATCTAATTGACCTTTTTTGATCGAAAAAATTTGATTGTAGTTTTTTTGTAAACCTTTGTAGCAGCCATTTTCTCCGGAAAATGAGATGTCAGAATTTGATTGTTCAAAATCGATAAAAGAAAAATATAAAGAAGTATCAGATACTAAAAATCCATCTTTCTCAAATAATCGATCCTTAATTTTATTAAAATGTTCAATTTCTTCTGTAGCTGTGTTTTTAAAAAATGCATCAATATTTATTTCGTAAATATTATATTCATCTCTTTTTATTAAACTCTTTGCTTTCTTTAAATAATTAGTTTCTGTTGTATTTAGATGGTTGTTAAGACATAATAATAGAAATGGTTTGTCATTCGGTAAATCGTTTTGAATCTTTTTATAATAAAAGTTACTTGCTAGTAGTTGCATAATATTTTTACTTTCACATATAGAAGTCCGTGTTAGATAACTTCCTATGATTGGTAGATTAAGGTGGTATGAGAATAAGAAAGATAACTGGGATATTCTGTCATTAGGTTCTATTCCAAAATTTTCTGAACCCTTATAAAAAAATGGAAAAGGAAGAATAGCTTGGTATTTATCGGGATTAATAACTTTAACATCTTCCGCAAAAGTCTTTGAGGTTTGATTAACGTCAAACAGGTTAGGAGATTGTGTCATTTCTTTGGAAAAGTAAATGTGATATTCCATTCCCTCATAAATCAGTGATAAAGGAATAATTACTATTAAGAAATAACCAATTATCTTTTTATTATTCTTTTTAAGCTTATAATATGCTTGATTTACAATGCAGATAAGTGTTATTGTTGATACAAAATAAAATACCCATGCAAATCTGCCTAAAGCCCTAAATTGCTTAATGATGCTAAAATAATTAACTAATTCTTCCAGGTGAATTCTGAATGGATAAAACATTGAAAAAAGAAGAATAATAATGGACGAAACAAATAAATTTCGTAATGGTATATGATTTATCCAAAAGTTGTCTAAAACAATTCTTTTCCTTTTTATGGAAGTTTTGATCGAAACAACAAGATAAAATATAAGTCCAATTGTTGTAAATAAACCAATATACGCCCATCCTTCCCAGGGTTGTTTAAGCCCCGGAAATATAAATTCTTTTATTTTATTAAGTGAATTAAAAACCGGAAGAAAAACTGTACTAAATTCAGCATGGTTTTCAAATATACCCCATGGATTAGTTGTTCTTCCTATATGTGTGTCGATAATTTTTACAAATAAAAAAAAGAGAATAATGGGAAGGACAGCTGCTAATAACAAAAGAAAATTCTTTGAGAAGTTTATTTTTTTCTCACTTAAAAATTGATTTATTATGCTAATAAACACATAAGTAATTATCATTGTTGAGGCAATTATTCCCAAATAAGCATGAGTGAAAAAGAAAAAAAGGATGCTTATTGTCAAAAAGAAAAATGCACTTTTTCTTTTAATACCTTTCTCATAAAGTAATAACAAATAAATAGTTAATGGAATAAAAAAACTGTAAGACAGTGCATAATGACCGGTAATTCTGAAGATTTGAGGATTCAAAATAGTTATACCGACTGCTCCCAAGACAGCCAGTATGTAGTTTATTTTTAATTCTCTGAATATAAAATAAATAATAAATGCCGTAATTCCTATTGATAATACAAGCAAAAAGTTTAATATACCAATACTGTAATTTGAAAGCAATGGAAAATGATAAGTTAAGAATTTCATCAAAAAAGATAGAAAAGGATGACAATCTGTGTACATGAAGTTTTCACCATAAGGATAGTTCATTCCTTCAAAGTTGGTGTTGCTTATGTTGTTTTCAATATAATTAACATAGGTGTAATAGTTTTTTGTTCCATCTCCTTTGAAATTGAATAAGAAGGAATTAGGATTCATAATTACTTTTCCATAGAACATGAATAAAAAAAGTGTTACCAATCCAACTAAAACAAATATAAATATAACTGATTTTTTATCCCTTTTCATCTTATATTTGCATTTTATGTTTTCTTACAAAAAGTTATTAAATTGATAATTTAAGACACTAAAGTCTTGTTTGTTATGTTGGATTTTTATCAATAGCACAGGCTAATCAATTGTTAACCAAAACGAACCACCATGTTTTTCAACTCCTTCAAGATTCGGATGATTCCATATTGGTTCCAATATTTTTTTTAATTCTTTATCTTCACTAATGAAATAATTAGGTAAAAGAGGGTTGTATTTTTTAGAGTTTGCTAATAAATATGAAGCAAGAAGATATTGCTCTGAATAAAATCTGTCGCACATAAATTGTGGATAATCGTAAGGCAAATATATATCATGAATATGAACAATAACACCTTTTGAAAGTTTTGGTAAAACCTCCAGAAAGAAAACAGTTGCATCTGAATTTGGTAGTGCCCTGTGAGAATTATCAATAAATAATATATCATTTTCTTTTAGGTCGAAAATAAAATCGAAATCAATGCTTTCAAAAGGTTGTCTTATCACCTTGTTGGATAAATTGTCAATTTCAGCCCTCGGACAGGGATCTATGGAAATTATTTCAGTGGTTAATTTATTTTCACGAATTGCTTTATATGCCACTTTTGTTGAATTACCGGAGCCAACTTCAATATACTTCTTTGGTTTATATTTTGATATAATTGAAAAAATATTAATAATATCCAAACCGGGTAAAAATCCATTATTCCATGTTGGGTTATTAAGATTCTTTTCCTCATTTAATTTTTTTATTCCATGAAAAACCTCTGTGTGCTCCAAAAAACTGCTTAATAATTTTTTATATTGGTTTCTGTTTTTGTCAATTATTGAATAAAGCAATTTGTTGGGAGGTAAACCATGGCCGTATCTTGGACGAAAATTCACTTTATACTCCAAAAATAAGTTTTGAAATTTGGGATTAAGAAATTTGTAGATGTCTTTTATTTTTTCCATACTTTTCAATAATTAAAAAACTAAAATGATTTTTAAAACTCATCAATTTTCTCAAATTCTATTATCTCTTTATGATTATTTTCATAAGCTTCGCAATCAATTTCAACGGATAGCTCTTTCAAAGGAGGTTCAAAATCACCCATACTATAATGTAGAGTCGAATCGGCATAAACCTTTTTCATATATAAAGCCCAGATCGGTAAAGCCATATTTGCTCCCTGACCTAAGGTAATGGTTCTAAAATGAGCGGCACGATCTTCGCAACCTGTCCAAATGCCGGAAGTAAGGTCGGGAGTAACTCCCATAAACCAACCGTCGGATTGATTTTGAGTTGTACCGGTTTTACCGGCAATGGGATTAGTGAAGCCGTAAGTTAAGCGTAGTCTGATTCCTGTACCGTATTGTGTAACTCCTTTCATCATATCAGCCATCAAGTAAGCTGTTTCTTCACTCATTGCTTCAGTCTGTTTTGGGGAGAATTTATCAATAATATTACCGAATTTGTCTTCAATTTTGGTGATAAATATGGGTTCGATATAAATACCTTTATTTGCAAAAGTATTCATAGCACCAACCATTTCGTATAATGAGATATCAGGTGTACCGAGACAAATTGCCGGAACGGCAGGGATGTAGCTTGTTACTCCCATTTTTTTTGCAATTTGTCGAACTGATTGAGGAGAATATTGTTTCATTAAATATGCCGACACCCAATTCACCGAATTAGCTAATGCCCACTTAAGAGAAACCATTTCATTTTCTTTCTTTTTTGTAGAATTGGCCGGTTCCCATTTTGTACCGTCAGGAAGATCAATACTTTGTTGAACATTTGGAACTTTACTACAAGGAGAATATTCACCTGCCTGCATAGCCAAAGTGTAAAGAAATGGTTTGAATGTCGAACCTATTTGTCTTTTACCATATTTCACTGGATCGTATTTGAAAAATTTATAATCGGGCCCACCAACATAAGCTTTGACAAAACCCGTATGCGATTCCATTGACATAAAACCCGAGCGGAGGAAAAATTTATAATATCTAATAGAATCCATTGGAGTCATAATAGTGTCGATTTCACCATCCCACGAAAAAACAGTCATTTCAGTTGGAGTATTAAAAGATAATTCAATAGAATCAAAAGGAATTTCGCTGAGTTTTAATTTTCTGTATCTTTCTGAACGTTTCATTGCCTGTGTCATCAAAAGATTAATGAGAGAATCACTTTCATCTTCTTCGAAAACATAAGGAGCATTAGTAAAACCTTCCCAATGCTTATAAAAATCAGGTTGAAGTGTTTTTCCGAGATGTTCACTTACAGCTTCTTCGGCATATTTTTGCATTCTCGAATCAATGGTTGTATAAATTTTTAAACCGTCTTTATAAAGATTATAAGGAGTCCCGTCAGCTTTAAAGTGCGAACTGCACCAATTTTTTAAAGTTGTGCGTAAATATTCTCTGAAGTGTTGTGCAATACCGGTATTATGAGCTTGTAACCTGAAATTTGACATATCAATTTGTATTTCTTTGATCGAATCGCAATCAGGTTTAGAAATATAGCCATATTTGGCCATTTGTGAAATAACAATATTTCTTTTTTTAAATGCATTATTCGGATTTCTGATCGGATTATATTTGGTTGGAGCATTAACCACACCAACCATTAAGGCTGCTTCTTCGACATTAAGTGAATCAGGAGTTTTATTAAAAAAGGTTTTTGAGGCAGATTTAATTCCAAACGAATGGCTGCCAAAAGGAACCGTATTGAAATACATAGCAATGATTTCTTCTTTTGAATAATTTCGTTCCAGTTTAACAGCAGTTATCCATTCCTTGAATTTTGAAAGAACAAGGTCAAGAGTCGAAGGATTTCTTTCTCTGGGAAAAAGATTTTTCGCAAGTTGTTGTGTGATAGTGCTTCCACCACCTCTATCAACATTTAAAGCAAGGCCATAAAAAGTTCTTAACAATGCCCGATGATCTATTCCTGAATGTTCTTCGAACCGGATATCCTCGGCTGCGAGTAAAGCGTTTATTAAGTTATTTGATAAATCTTGATAATGAACATTTGACCGATTTTCGATATAATAAGTTCCAAGTAGCATGCTATCAGAAGAGTACACTTCAGATGCAAGATTACTCTTGGGGTTTTC
>Ga0222665_1000364_pt1 | contig 28881 bp, 19 predicted proteins | sample AntAcemetagen653_FD_179853 | JGI IMG/M metagenome (GOLD analysis project Ga0222665, IMG submission 179853) | Saline water microbial communities from Ace Lake, Antarctica - #653 | ecosystem: Environmental > Aquatic > Non-marine Saline and Alkaline > Saline | place: Antarctica: Ace Lake...
GATCACCAATACGCTATATTCAAAAAGGCAGGTTTGCAATGATGTATAGCCAATATCAACATACATGGACGAGTCGCACCAGGGCGGGCTTTAGCTCACTTTAAACTTTAGTTCACTTCAAACTCTTACGGCGTTTTTTCAGGCAGAGTCATCTATCTCTGACTTGGCCCGGAGTACCAGTTTTCAATGTAAAAAAAGGAGGGTATCATGAAAGAAAGGATTCAAGCGGTAATAGACAAAATCAGGCCCATGCTTCAGGCGGATGGGGGTGATGTGGAGCTTGTCGATGTGGTAGACGGCGTGGTCACCGTCAGGTTGCAGGGAGCATGTGCCGGATGTCCCATGTCCCAGATGACCCTTAAGAACGGAATTGAAAGATTTTTAAAGAAAGAAATCCCGGAAGTCAAGTCGGTGGAACGGGCAGACTAAACCAATTGCAAGATAAGGCTAAAATTTAACCCTTGCTGTAAATTTTTACAGAAAGAACTTGCAAGCCATACATTAATAAATATATATTTTTCGATCACAGTTTTGTGTCAAATTAAGGGTGTCAAATGACCATAGCAAAGCATATCCAGACCATTATGTCCGGATCTTCCTGGATACGAAAAATGTTTGAAGAAGGCGCCCGCCTTAAGGCCGAGCATGGCGCTGAAAACGTGTATGATTTCAGCCTGGGAAACCCCAATCTGGAGCCTCCGGAAAAATTCCGGGCGGCACTCAAACAGGCCGCAGCGTCTTCGGAGCCGGGAGTTCATGGGTATATGCCCAATACCGGATATCCACATGTTCGTAAGTCTGTGGCCGATTATCTTTGCAACGAACAAAAGGTGCAGGTTACCGAAAATGAGGTGATCATGACCTGCGGAGCATCCGGTGCTCTGAACGTTATCCTGAAAGCAATCCTGGATCCCGGTGATGAGGTAATCACTCCGGCTCCTTTTTTCGTTGAATATACATATTATGTGGACAACCATAACGGAACCCTTAAAACCGTCCCCACAAAACCGGATTTTAATCTGGACATTGAGGCCGTTTCCGCTGCGATAACTCAAAAGACCCGGGCCGTTCTAATCAATTCCCCGAACAACCCCACGGGCCAGGTATATTCAAAACAGAGTCTTAATGAACTCGGATCTCTCTTGACTGAAAAGGGAAAAGAACTGAACCGGACCCTGTATCTCATCGCAGATGAACCCTACCGCAAGATCGTTTACGACGGAAAAAAAGTCCCAAGCATCTTTCAAAGTTACGCTGAAAGCATCATTACCACGTCATATTCAAAGGATATTTCCATTCCCGGGGAACGTATCGGTCATTTGGCGGTTAATCCCGAAGCTTGTTTTAAAAAAGAGCTTATCGGCGGCATGGCACTGGCCAACAGGATCCTCGGATTTGTCAATGCTCCGGCTCTGATGCAGCGGGTTGTGGCATCCGTTCAGGGCACGAGCGTGGATATCTCAGAGTATGCCCGGAAAAGAGAACTCCTGTGTAAGGGTCTGGAAAATTGTGGCTACGATTTCTTCAGACCGGCAGGTGCGTTTTACCTTTTTCCCAAAACGCCGGTTCCTGATGATGTAACATTCGTACAGGCGCTTCAGGAGGAATTGATTCTTACTGTCCCGGGCAGCGGTTTTGGCGGACCGGGTCATTTCAGAATCGCCTTTTGCGTGTCCGATGAAACCATAATAAATGCCATGCCCGGATTTAAACGGGTCATGGAAAAATTTGGAAATTGATTTGTACTAAAGAACTGAACTGTTACCAATTATTTAATTTTCAATCGTCAATTATAAAAGGAGGGTTTTATGAAAATATTAAAAATAGACCATCTCGGAATAGCCGTAAACAGTATCGAAGACGGTAAAAATTTTTGGACGGATGCGCTGGGGCTTGAATTTGAAGGCTCCGAAACCGTTGAAGAGCAAAAAGTGACCACTGCTTTTTTCCCGGTGGGAGAAAGTGAAGTGGAGCTTCTTGAATCAACAGCGCCGGACGGGCCTATCGCTAAATTCCTGGAAAAAAAGGGCCCTGGAATTCATCACGTTGCGTTTCTAGTGGAGAATGTTGAAGAGGCCCTGGCTGAATTAAAGGAAAAAGGAATACGGCTGATTGACGAAAAACCCAGAATGGGCGCCGGTGGCGCAAAAATCGCTTTTTTGCACCCCAAAGCCACGAACGGCATTCTGGTTGAACTTTGTGAAAGATAATATATTATTCCTTAGTGCTCTAATTTGTAAATACAGTAACGCATTATATGACAAGCCACCACATTCAACGTAGCGAATGATCATAAAAGTGACTAAAATTTGAAGTGAGCTAAAGTTAAGGAACTTGCCTTGGGCGAGACCAATTTAAAAATGATAGAATTCATTAACTTAAGGCACTTTAGATCACTTAAGCACTTTAAACTTTTAAATTGAATATTGATATGATTTTTCAATTATTCAATCTTCAATTCTCAATCCAAAGGAGGATGCTATGCCTAAAAATCCTGATGTACAAAAATGGACAGAGCTTGCCACCAAACAACTGAGAGGAAGACCGCTTGAGTCTCTTAACTGGGAGACGGATGAAGGCATATTGGTAAAACCCCTGTACACCGCAGAGGACCTTGAGGGGATGGAGCACGTGAACACCCTGCCAGGTTTCGCACCCTATGTTCGAGGCCCCATGGCCACCATGTATGCCGGAAGGCCCTGGACAGTCCGCCAGTATGCCGGTTTTTCCACGGCCAAAGAGTCCAATGAATTTTATAGAAATAACATGGCTGCCGGTCAGACCGGACTTTCGGTGGCCTTTGATCTTGCAACCCACAGGGGGTATGACTCGGATCATCCCAGGGTGGTGGGCGATATCGGCAAGGCCGGTGTTGCCATCGATTCTGTTGAGGATATAAAAATCCTTTTCGATCAGATTCCCTTGGACAAGATGACGGTTTCCATGACCATGAACGGCGCGGTTCTGCCGGTTATGGCCGGCTACATTGTGGCCGCCGAAGAACAGGGCGTAACGCATGAGCAACTGGGAGGCACTATTCAGAACGATATTTTAAAAGAATATCTGACCCGAAACACGTACATCTATCCTCCGGAGCCCTCAATGAGAATCGTATCCGATATTATCGGATTTTGCTCCAAAAACATGCCCAAATATAATACCGTCAGTATCAGCGGGTATCATATGATGGAAGCAGGCGCCAACTCTGTTTTGCAAACCGCATTTACACTGGCGGACGGGCTGGAGTATGTAAGGGCCGCTCTGGCAGCAGGACTGGATATCGACAAGTTTGCGCCGCGTCTGTCGTTTTTCTTCGGGGTCGGGATGAACTTTTTCATGGAAATTGCCATGTTAAGAGCCGCCCGTTTTCTGTGGCATGAAATCATCAGCCAGTTTAACCCCACAAACCCAAAATCTACCATGTTACGGACCCATGTCCAGACATCGGGCTGGAGCCTGACAGAGCAGGACCCGTACAACAACATCATTCGAACCACCCTTGAATGCCTGTCTGCGGTTTTGGGCGGAACTCAGTCTTTGCATACCAACTCTTTTGATGAGGCGGTAAGTCTTCCCACCGCTCTATCCTCCCGGATTGCCAGAAACACTCAAATAGTTATCCAGGAAGAATCCCAGGTTTGTCATGTGGTTGATCCTTTGGGAGGATCTTACTATGTTGAAGCCCTGACCGGTGGCATTATCAATGAGGCCAGAAAGATCATGGATGAGGTTGAGAAACTCGGCGGAATGGCCAAAGCCATTGAAACCGGAATGCCCAAGATGCGGATCGAAGAATCCGCAGCCAGGAAACAGGCCCGAATCGACCAGGGTAAAGACGTCATTGTGGGTGTCAACAAGTATCAGGTTGAAGAGGAACCCCTGGAAGGTCTTCTTGAAGTTTCCGATGCTGTCCGCGAGGGACAGATCGCAAGATTAAAAGAAATCAAAGCAAAACGGGACAATGATGAAGTCCGGAGGACTCTGGAAGCCATAACCAACGCCTGCGATTCCGGTGGAAACCTGCTGGAAGCCTGTCTTCCGGCAGTTCGGGCACGAGCCACAGTTGGAGAAATATCCGACGCCATGGAAAAGGTTTTCAACCGTTATGTGGCCACGACCCAGTGTATATCCGGAGCATATGCCGAAGAGTATGCTGACAGCGAAATATTTAAGGCCGTTCGCAAACGAACTGATGAATTCCAGGAAAAGCACGGGCGAAGACCGCGAATACTGGTAACAAAAATGGGCCAGGACGGTCATGACCGGGGAATTAAGGTGATCGCAACCGCTTTTGCAGACCTCGGATTTGACGTGGACATCGGTCCCATGTTCCAAACCCCTGAAGAAGCTGCCCAGATGGCTTTGGAAAACGATGTACATGTTGTGGGGGTATCGAGTCTGGCGGCCGGGCACAAGGCCCTGGTTCCGCAACTTATTGAAGCGCTTAAAGAAAAAGGCGGCCAGGATATCAATGTTGTCGTGGGAGGCGTGATTCCGCCGGCGGATTACGATTTTCTGTATCAGGCCGGCGCCAAGGGTGTGTTCGGTCCCGGAACCGTGGTGACCGATTCCGCAAACAAAGTACTGAACACGTTGGAAGCGTAATTTAGAATTTTGTATTTTTGTGACAAGAAATTTTACAACTTAAAAAAAGTGTGAAGTGATCTAAAGTGATCTAAAATGCCTAAAGTTATGGAATCCTGACAATATCCATATAAATACATAAAGCGACCTGCCCGCTCGTGCCTTGCAATGGCAGGCGGGAGCGGCACCTTAACTTTAGGCACTTCAAACTTTATCCGCCACCGTACTTTGGCGGATTTAGTTCACTTTAGTCACTTTCCCAGTTTATCCGTGTGAAAGAATATGACCATGAAATATATTGCTCCATCCATACTGTCGGCTGATTTTTCAAAGCTGGGAGATGAAATAAAATCCGTTGAAGCGGCCGGAGCAGACTGGATTCATGTGGACGTTATGGACGGCCATTTTGTGCCAAACATCACCATAGGCCCTTTGGTGGTTGAGGCGGTCAGACGGGTAACCTCACTTCCTGTTGACGTGCACCTGATGATTGAAAATCCGGACCGCTACATTAAGGATTTTGCAGACGCGGGAGCGGATCTGATTTCCGTTCAGGCAGAAGCTTGCGTTCACTTGAACCGGACCATCCATATGATAAAGGAGTTTGACCGGCGTGCCGGGGTGGTGCTGAATCCCTCAACCCCTCTATCCTCGCTCGAATGGATAATGGAGGATGTTGACTTTATTATGATCATGAGCGTTAATCCGGGGTTCGGCGGTCAAAAGTTTATCCCCAATAGTTTGGACAGGGTCAGGGCCCTTCGCAAAATGATCCGGGACCGGGGACTCGAAACCCTTATCGAGATTGACGGAGGGGTGAACGAAAAAACCATTAAAACGATTTCCGATGCCGGCGTTGATGTTTTTGTTGCCGGATCGGCAATTTTCAAAAGTCCGGACTATAAAAAAACCATAGATAGATTCCGGGAGTTAATCGGCGGGTAAAGAATCCTGGCCCTTAGAAACAAGCTTTAGTTTGACTATAAAAGAGTCTATTATCCTACAAGCCGGAAAAGTTAAAAGTGATAAGTGATCTAAAGTGACTAAAGTTATGGAGTCGCTACGCTCCGCTGATTTTATATAATTGAAAAAATTCCTTAACTTTAGTTTACTTTAAACTCTTAAGGATTTTCTTCAGGCAGAGCCGGATAACTCTGAACTGGTCCACAGGAAAAGGTTTTTAAGATTAAATATAATAATGGCAGGCAATAAAATGGAGCAGATCAAAAGCAAAAATAACGTCCTGGTCATCCACGGGCCAAACCTGAATATGCTGGGCAAAAGAGAGCCGGAACTATACGGCAATACAACATTGGATGAAATTAATTCCGACCTTAAGAAACTTGGGGAACAATTGGGCCTTGCCGTGGAAACCTTTCAATCCAATCATGAAGGAGCCATTGTTGATAAAATACAGGAAGCCGTAGATCTGCAAAAAGGAATTATTATAAACCCCGCTGCCTATACCCACACAAGTATCGCTATCCGGGACGCACTGCTTTTACTCAACATTCCCATCATCGAAATACACATTTCCAATATTTACAAAAGGAAATCGTTCAGACAAACGTCCATGATATCAGATGTTGCAACCGCCCAGATTGCAGGGTTTGGGGCTAAGGGATACGGTATGGCCTTAGAGGCGCTGGCCGGAATGATTCAGAGTGATTGAGTTCACCTTCCCGATTTAGCTCACCTATCTACAATTACCCTTACTTTGAGACCTTTGAAAAATGTTCATTTTTGCCTGCCCAGTTAAATCCGCATTTAATATTTAACCGGGGTTCAAGTTCAAGGACAAATCTGCAGGATAGCAGATTTGGACAGCTGTCAAGCTGCCCGCAAGGGCGAGGGGCATGGACGCCCCGAGTCAACGCGAAAATTTTAACCACAGGAATACATTGAGTATTTCGAGGATTAAAATTTGAGGCTGACCCCAGAGGAATAGGCTACGCATTCCACGGGGCAGGCGTAGAAATTGGGCAAAAAGGGGCGTTTTTCAAAGGTCTCACTTTAACAACAGCTTCTCCGCAAGTGGCACCAAAGCTTTTTCTTTTACCACGTCATTTCCGCCGGTTTCGATGATCACATCATGGGTGATAAGCTTTCCCTCTCCATTAACCACCGTATTATTATCAAGAATAATAAGACCGGATTTTTCGACTACTTTTTGTCTGTATTCCCACTGCTGTTGAATTTGATATTTATGGAGTTTAAACTTCCAGTACAGGCAGAACAGAAGATAAATTAATGCGCCGACCACACAGACACATAAAACGATTAGAAGATAAAATGCTGTTTTTTCTCCGATATGACCTAAAACCTGCAAAACAACATCAAACTTATATAAAACAACAGATCCCAGACCTAAAATAATCATACCCACAAGAATCGGCACCTGATGGACCACCGAAAGCATGAAGTTGAAACTATGGCCGAATCTTTTTATTTTTGTCCCGACAAAGGCACTTTTTTCATTGAAAAGCGTCGCGTCCCGGCTTCCATATACATAATAGTTAAACCCAACAACAATAAGTCCAATCACAAATATCAGCACAACCGGAGCAATAAAAGAAATGAAAAAGTACTGTTTCCAGAGAAATGCCTCTTTGTCAGGACCGATAGAGCCGATAAAATGGGCGACAAGTATTACAAATTCAACCCCGCCAATGAGTATTAGAAGGGTATTAAAATAGTCTTTAATCTCCGTTCGTTCAAGCAAAGAAGCGATGCCGATTCTATTATTGGTGTTACCGCTTTTCATGCATTCATCCTTGACGGCTTCGTAAAAAGTCCAATTTCTGCGTTGCGCTTCATTTCGTGTTCACTGCGGCGTACATAAGTACGCCTCATTCCACGAAATTCGCGACGCCTTGAACTTGAACTTTTTACGTTGCCGTCTCAATTTTGACTTTTTACGAGTTTATCATCCTTGTTACAAAAAATTTCTACCAAAATGAAACCTTCCTTTTATATCAATAAAGTCTTTTTGTCGATAACTTTTTGCACATTATTCAGGTTAAACGCATTTGATTTCGGCGCAGCGAAGCGACGGTGTGTTTCTCTTGGAAATCGACTGACTGTTTGAAGGACTTTAGCACGCGTTAGCCCGAGCCGAATATAATTATGACTTAAAAAAATCCTGATTATATCGAATTTTGGGGAGGCTATTACGAATCGTCTGTTTTTATCGCATCTAATTAGTCGCGACAGAAAAGTGAACTAAAGTTTGAAGTGAACTAAAGTGAGCTAAAGTTGTTGAATTCTATCAATTTTATAAAATGGTGGGGCGAAGCGACTCCTCAACTTTAGGCACTTTAGATCACTTTAGGCACTTTACACTTGTTCATTGCATTATCCAGATATCAGTCTGATTTTAAGCTATAAATTTGATACTCCCCAAAATCCGTTATAACCAGAAAAAATCAATAGGATGATTTAGAGACAAATTGTTCTTAATAACTCTGGCGCGGCTCGGACTTACGGGTGCTTAAGCACAAGTTTCAGTCGGTTGGAAAGAGATATACGCCGTCGTGGAGCGCTCTCCCTGTATCGGGATTCAAATGAGTTTACCCTGGCACCTTATTCACTATCCGGTATAAAAAAAACATACGCTATTATAATAATGGTCTCGTAAAAAGTCAAAACCTCAGGGCAAACGCATCTGACTTCGGTGCAGCGTAGCGACGGGGTGTTTCTCTTGGAAATCCAATGACTGTTTGAAGGGCTTTAGCACGCGTTAGTCCGAGCCGAATGGAATTATGACTAAAATAATCGGTGGGATAATTTGGCGACGAATTGTTCTTAACCCCTCTGGAACGGCTCGGGCTTACGGGTGCTTAAGGGTTCACGAAAAAATAAATTTACAATTTTGGGAGTTGAGGCGTTCGGCTGGCAAGGCACGAAAACTTAAGGAATATCAAGCATATTTCGAGTTTTCGTAACGCAGCCAGTCGGAATGCATCGGCATCCAAAATGTGAAGTTATTTTTGAGTGAGCCCTGAGCACAAGTTTCAGTGGATTGGAAAGAGAAGCACCCCGTCGTGGAGCGTTCTCCTTGTACTGGGATTCAAATGCGTTTGCCCTGGTCAAAACCTGTTATCCTATTGACACAAGTGCACACTTTGTATAAATCTCACCATTATGCAATCCTCTGTTATAAACAAAATCACATCCGGCTGGTGGACACAAGGCGATACAGAGCCTGAGCGTGGAGATCATGCGGTCAGGTCAGCCATACTCCGGGTAACTCGACCGGTAAATCTGTTGGACCTGAACGGTCAGCTTGCCATAGGCCGGGGAGGCACCGTAACCATCGGCAAAAAAATTCCGTCACCCCCTGAAGGTTTTCCGTTATATGCATATGTTCCCCCACTGCCTCCTGAAAATTTAGGTGATCCGCAGTTCAAGAAAACCTATGATCTTCGTTATGCCTATATTGCCGGCGCCATGGCCAACGGGATTACATCCGTTGAAATGGTGGAAAAAGCCGGACGTGCCGGAATGGTTGGTTTTTTCGGCGCTGCCGGTCTTTCTCTCGATCAAATAGAAGCGGCAATCGACCGCTTGCAGAAAAGTTTAAAGGAAATCCCCTTTGGATTTAATCTGATCAACAGCCCCAACGACCCTGAATTGGAAGCGGCTGTGGTTCAGCTCTATTTAAGGCGCGGGATAACGCTTGTCAGCAGCTCGGCCTACCTGAATCTGACACTTCCGCTGGTATACTACCGGGTAAAGGGAATCCATCGGGATAAAAACGGTAGGGTTGTTTGCCCCAACAAGGTTATCGCTAAAGTTTCACGGGTTGAAGTTGCCAGAAAATATTTTTCACCGCCACCGGAAAAGCTTCTGGCGCAACTGGTGGAAAGGAAAATGCTAACCGGAGAAGAAGCCGATCTCGCAAAATCCATCCCCATGGCCGAGGATCTGACTGCGGAAGCGGATTCCGGGGGACACACGGATAACCGGCCGGCAATTACGCTATTGCCCACCATGATTGCACTGCGTGACGAATTGACCGAAAAATACAGATACACCAGACCCCCTTGCGTAGGACTTGGCGGAGGCATTGCCACACCGGATTCAGCCGCCGCTGCATTTGCCATGGGCGCTGCCTATATCCTTACCGGTTCCATCAATCAGTCCTGCGTGGAAGCGGGCACGTCCCAGACGGTCCGTCAAATGCTGGCTGACGCCGGACAGGCGGATGTGACTATGGCCCCTGCTGCCGATATGTTCGAAATGGGGGTTAAAGTCCAGGTATTAAAACGCGGAACCATGTTTCCGCTTCGCGCCGCAAAACTTTACGATTTGTATTGTAACTATGACCGTTTTGAAAATATTCCGGAAAAACAAAAAGCGGTGCTGGAACGTGATTTTTTCAGGCAAAGTTTCCAGGATGAATGGGAACAGACAAAGAAGTATTTTGCAATCCATGACCCAAAACAGATCGAACGGACCCGAAAAGATCCCAAACACAAAATGTCCCTGGTTTTTCGATCCTATCTGGGCCAATCCTCAAACTGGGCCAACTCCGGCGACCCGTTAAGAAAAATCGATTACCAGATATGGTGCGGTCCGGCGATCGGGGCGTTTAATCAATGGGTTAAAGGGTCATTTCTTGAAAAACCTGAAAACCGTACCACGGTTTGCGTTGCCATGAACCTTTTGTGCGGCGCTTCAGTGGCAACACGGGTAAACTGGCTGAGAAATCAGGGTGTTGTATTACCTGCCGGCATAGGGAATTTTTCTCCCATGCCCCTTCAGGACGTATTGGAATTGGTTGACGAAAGTGCCGAATAACGAGAACGATTTAAGTTCAAACGAACAACAAAACTATTGAGAACATCGGTGATATTCAATAGGTTAACGATATTCATATCAATTGTTGATATCTTTTTGGGCGGTAAACCCATGGTTGTTTCCCTATAAAGTTCTTTCATAATTTCAAAGCCGTTGTAATTAACCGGTTCATTGGAAATGATTCCTCGAATCGTGTACATAAAACCAATAGCATTCCCCGGATCTTTTTCACGCTCAATAACTATAATATATTTTTTAATCAGTTTATCCTCGCCTTGATTTACCGTTCCATTGCTCCTGGCATTAAAATAAAACCCTTTTTCGGCAAACCATGAATGCAAATCTTTTACGATTTGTTTTGCTTCAGGAATCGTAAACTTTAAGTCAGCCACCAGATGTCCTCCTAAATAAACCGTAAACGCACCATCCGGACTGTACTGTCTGGCAAAGCCGGATTGCATTCCGCCCAGAGGGTCAGGCGGAAGAAATTCCCGCGACCACCGTTTCCATTTGGAAAGATTTATATCCAGCCTTTTTGAGACTTCCCGGTTTGTAAAGAATTTTATCATAATGGCACCTTGAAAAATTAGTCCCGTCAATTGATTTGTTTTTGTTCCGACTTTTGGTGTCAGGTTTCAGGTGTCAGGTGTCAGTTTTCTGGAGTAAGAAATACAAATGATAACGTCTGAAAATTGAATCCTTCTCCCAAGGCGAACCTCTAAGCAATCGACGATGAGTTATTTATTACCAAAACCTATTATTTATACTTAACAAGTTGTTGTATGAACATGACAACCCTTCCAAAGCAATATTTTGCAGTTTAATCAAATGGTTGTCAAATTTTGTTGCGACAGTTAGTAAAGGATCCTGGCCCATAGGACCAGGCTTTGGTTCGACCCTAAAAGGGTCTGTCACCCTACATGCCGGACAAGTTAAAAGTGATAAGTGATCTAAAGTGCCTAAAGTTATGGAGTCGCTACGCTCCGCTGATTTTATATATTTGACAAAATTCCTTAACTTTAGATCACTTTAAACTTTAATTCACTTCAAACTCTTACGGCGCTTCTTCAGGCAGAGCCATCTATCTCTGACCTGGCCCACAGGACCAGGTTTTTCAGGGCCAAATAAATATATTTCATTAAATAAATAATATTCATTATATTGACATGACTATAATTTTATGAAATATTTATTATTAGTCTGATTACGCTTCGATTGTTCATCCTACTCTTTTCACCATCAACTCAAACAGTTAAAGCAAGGATAAGTGATGAAGAAATACATTTATAGCGGATTGCTTATTCTCGTTGGAATTATCATCGCATTTCCTCTGTTCAGTCTCGGTTATTACACAATGGTACGGACGTCGACACCCCAATTCTGCGCATCCTGTCACGAAATCGAGTTTGCTTACAATACCTGGAAGACCTCAACTCATGTAAACAATGAACAGGGATTTGTAGCGGATTGCATGGACTGCCATCTACCGGCTCCCCATGACACCTTCGAATTTTTTTATGCGAAAACCGCTCATGGAATAAAAGATATTTTTGTTCATTTCACAGAAGATATGAGCCGGTACGACCATGAGTTGCAGCGCCAAAACGCGTATTTTTCTTTTAAAAACGACCAGTGTCAAAAATGTCATCGTAACATTCTCTACATGCCCGACAAAAGAGGAGCAATGCTGGCGCACCGGTCAGTGGTTTATGCAAGACCGGGTTATGAGAAAAGATGCGTGGATTGTCACAGGAATTTGGTGCATCATGCCAGAGAATATTATACCTATAAACAATATGAAAGCAGTTACAGGGGGTTAGGATTATAAAAAGGGTAACAGTTAAGAGAAAGGAGGAGAGCCAATGATTCAAAAACAATGGTTTTGGACCTTACCGATGGTTTTGATGATCATCGGGGCATTGGCTGCTGTCGGCGTCGCCCAGAATGTTGCAAAAGAGAAAGAATTTCGAATTGAGCGCAGTATGCCTAAAGAGGCCATCGCCTGCATCGAGTGTCACAAGCGAGAGCATCCCGGGCTTTTTGCGGACTGGGCTCATAGTCGACATGCCAGCGCCAACATCACCTGCTATGACTGCCATAAAGCCGAAGCATTTGATCCGGACGTAAGTCAGGAGCATTACAAGCAGTATCAGCGATCCGACCAGCCATACGGAACCACTGAATACAAGATTCCGGTTGCTGCTGTTGTCACGCCTAAAGATTGTTCGCGGTGCCATCCCGATGAAGCCAAGCAATACAGTCAAAGTAAACATGCCAATACAATTGAAATCATATGGAAAATTGACCCCTGGCTGAATAAGGGAATGAATAGCGATGTTGAACGGGCCACAGGCTGTTACCATTGTCATGGTACTGTATTGAGAATGAAGGACGGCACGCTTGACCCCGAGACGTGGCCCAACGTGGGAGTGGGTCGAATCAATTTAGACGGCAGCAAGGGAGGCTGCACCAGTTGCCACACCCGTCATAGGTTCTCGGTCATGGAGGCCAGGAAGCCCGAAGCGTGTGGTCAATGCCATTTGGGTCCGGACCATCCGCAGATCGAAATCTACATGGAGTCAAAGCACGGCGATATCTATACTGCCCACGGAGACGATTACAATTGGACTGCCGCACCCGGCACCTGGTCGCCGGGTGTGGATTTTCGTGGCCCTACGTGTGCGTCCTGTCATATGTCCGGAGCGGGGACAACTTTAACCACACACGATGTTACGGAGCGTTTATCCTGGGAGATCCAGGCACCGCTGACCATTCGGCCTTCTGACTTCAAGCCGTTTCCGGCCAAGACCAACTGGCAGACCGAGCGCGATAAGATGAAGGTGGTCTGCACCCAATGTCATGGGAAAACCTGGGTAAACGATCATTATGTAAAGCTTGATAACGTCGTAGCAGAGTATAATGATGTTTATTTTAAACCGGCCAAAGCAATGTTGAATCAGCTATACGATAAGGGCTTACTGGACAAAACCAGATTTTTCGATGAAAGACTGGAAGTGGAATACTATGAACTCTGGCATCATGAAGGAAGGAGAGCCCGTATGGGTACGGCCATGATGGCGCCGGACTATGCCTGGTGGCACGGTTTCTATGAATGCAAGAAACGGTATAATAATTATATGGAAGAGGCTCGGGATCTGATCAAGCATAATAAAAAAGCATATCAGGCAACAGACTACCCCAATGCCACGGGAAATACCTCCAAACCAAAAGAAGTATTCCCTACAGACCAATAAACTACTTTTTAATTATCAGAGGAGTTCCGCCTCAAATCATTTGGGGCGGACTTCTGCGGTTATAAAACTCTTCCTACGCTGATTCAGAAGCTCACTCGGGGGGATTTTTTTTCTTATTTTTGACTTAAATCAAGGTATTTTATCTTTAAGAGAGCTGCTTATCTACGGGCTCAAAGGCCTGGCTGCCTATGCGGACCATGCAGCCATTTTGGGCCGGGAAGATGATACGGTCTATGCGTTCGTGCATGAGGCAATGGCAGCCACGCTGGATAAAAGCCTTTCGGTCGAGGATTACATCGGATTTGTGATGAAATGCGGTGAAATTAATTTCAAGGCCATGGAGCTGCTGGATGCAGCCAATAAATGAAAATATAGGATAGTTTTTGAGGCTTGAATGCTTGCCTCGAATAATGGAAAGGTTTTTATGCTGCGTATATTCCAGACCGACCTTCTAAATACAGACGATTTTATCATCACCCTTGAGCTGGTTCCCGGAAAAGAATCGGTGGGCAGATCCGTTGATACGGTTATGGGAATTGCAAAAGATTCGTTTTTCGACGGACGAATCTCAGCAGTTTCAATAACAGATAATCCCGGAGGAAATCCGTCACTGAGCCCGGATGTTATGGGTTATGAAATTTTTAAAGTGGGAATGGATGTTATTGTGCACTTTACCTGTCGGGATTTGAATCGGGTCGGTATGGAAAGCCGGGCGTTACAGCTTGCCATGATGGGTATGAAAAATCTACTGGCCCTAACCGGAGATTACACCGGTAAGGGGTTCGGCGGTCAAGGGGCGCCGGTATTCGATCTGGATTCTGTGAATTTGCTGATGATGTTGAAGCAGCTCAGTGAAAGAATGAATGAATCCGGTGATCCTGACGGATTTTTTTCCGGATGCGCGGTTTCACCGTTCAAATACACCGAAGCGGAATGCTTTGCCCAGTACGCAAAGCTGTGCCGGAAAATTTCCGCCGGTGGACAATTCGTCATCACTCAATTGGGATATGATGCATACAAATTTGCCGAATTGATCAGCATGTTAAAATTGGCAGGAATAGACATTCCCGTGATCGGCTCCACTTATGTTCTGACTCCCCGAGCCGCAAGGATCATGAATCAAGGAGCAGTGCCGGGCGCGGTGGTTTCCGATAAGCTGCTAAAACAGGTTGAAGTTGAATGGAGTAACCCAAAGCAGGGACGTGACATGGCCGTTGAACGGACAGCGAAGCTGGGTGCCATACTCAAAGGACTCGGCTATCGAGGGATGCACATCGGCGGTATCCATCATAATTTTGACATTGCGGGGCGTATTCTGAATCGTATGCAGGAAATTGGACCTAACTGGAAAGCATTTCTGATCGAGTTCGACTTTCCGGTTTGCGGAGGGTTTTACGCCTTTCCAAAGGATAGCATCTGTGATTTGACGGTGCCGGAGTTCGGGAAAAAACCGCCGCCTTTGGGAGTGAGTGAAAAGATACATTTTCACATGCTCAAGTCCATACATGAGGGATTATTTTCTTTTGAGTCCAAAGCCGCTCCATTTTTCAGTAAGTTATGTGGCTGGCTCGATGGTCGTCCGGGTGCCAAACAAATGGTCCACTGGTTTGAAAGTTCTATAAAAAAGATTTTACTGGGGTGTGAGCAATGCGGAGATTGCGGAATTCAACATGTGGCCTTTCTTTGTCCGGAATCTCAATGTCCGAAACACTCACGAAACGGGGCCTGCGGCGGCAGCAGAGACGGTCGCTGTGAAGTTTTCCCTGAACGACAATGTGTCTGGGTCAGAGCTTACCGGCGGTGGGCATTTTCAGGAGAAAGTCAACAGATGATTGCCGGATGTGTACCGCCAAGAATGTGGGAACTTAACCATACGCCGTCTTGGATTAACTTCCATTTGAAGCGTGATCATCAAAGTCTATCAACAGGTCTGTTGAAATTTTGTGAATCTGCTGAATGCAGCTTGGCAAAAGGATTTTCCGGTCAAAGCCAAGGGACCGGGAAATAGCAAAATCGAGCTGCAAATTTTACGAAAACCCATTTGAATCCCAGTTCAGAGAGAACGCTCCACGACGGGGTATTTCTCTTTCCAACCCACTGAAACTTATGCTCAAGCACCCGTAGGCCCGAGCCGTGCCAGAGGTGTTTAGAATAATTCGTCGCTAAATTATCTCATTGATTTTTTTAGTCATAATTTCATTCGGCTCGGACTAACGCGTGCTAAAGCCCTTCAAACAGTCAGTGGATTTCCAAGAGAAACACCCCGTCGCTACGCTGCAAAAACATCAAATGCGTTTACCCTGTAGGTACAAATTTGGCGGGTTGACTCACGGGTTTGTTTTTGATATCTGCACGGTAATTTTGGCCGATTATCATCGGTTTTCATGTTTTGCGATTAGGTTGAAAGCGGTGCACAATTCGATTTTTTCTTTTCATCCGCTTTCATGATGTTTTTAAATTACCTTTAAACGATATGATCAAATGAAACCAAGATGAGACTGATACTCAACAGCATCCTTGTGCTTGCGGTCTTATTTGCATCCTACGTTGAGTATGTCTACTTTATTGCCGTGCCGCCCAAACTCGGCGAGGTTGTTCCTTTCTCCGTTCGGTCCCAAGGATCCTTTATTTTTGATCAAAATAAAGCGCTTAGGGGTAGGCGCGATATAGCCCTTTCCCGGTATGTTCCTTTGTATACCTATCTCCCAGGTCTTGCCGGGAAAGTAAAACCAAAAGTGGATGACCTGATAAAAGAGGTTTCCTTTCTTCAAAGACAAAAACGTTCTATGGGGCAGAAACTTGTAACGTATGTATACGAAGAGTTGGGAGTAAAGATCAGCCTGGATGAGGCAAACAAATTGCTTGGCTACAGAAATTTGACGAGCCTTTTGAACGGCATCCTGGCTTTCGAAGAAACCATTCTCCAAAATATCATTGTAGAAGACCCGGAGCCATATGGTGGTAAAAACATAATTGAGGTACTTTATTCTGAACCCAAGGGGATTGTGGCCCATCCCGTTGAGGAAGTCATTACCCTTGAGCAGGCTCGTTTCATGCTACAAGATAAAGTCACTCAACTCTTTTGGCAAGTCCGTAAAGAGGTCTTGGATCCTGTTATAAAGGTATCACTATCCACTCTCCTGCCGACTTTGAAATACGACCAAAAGGAAAATGACAGGAGGATCCAAGAGATCGTCAGGCGTTATCCTTCCAAAGTCATACATTACAAACCAGGGGATGTCCTCGTCCCGTTTCGAAAAGTGCTAAGCGAAGAGGATTTATTGCTGATTGTTTCTCATGGTGAGTTTACTAAAAAAAATCTTTATGGCAATACCCCTTGGATACTTATTGTAACTCTGCTAATCGTCGTGTTCCATGACAGGCTTTTTTTGAAAATCATTGACACAGAACGTCAGAAGACACTGCCTTATCGACCTGTTCTGTTTCTATTGATCATCAGTATTTTTCTTTTCAAGTTTTGCCTCTTGTTCACCCCTTTTCCTCTCTATTTTGTACCTTTTGCCTTGCTTCCGCTCCTGGTCGTTCTTCTAAACTACGGAAGAATCGCAGCCACCTGGTCCACGGTAATTGGAGCGATATTGCTAACCCTATTTTCAGCCCGCACTTTTGAGATATTTCTTTTCTTCACTTTAGGTGGGTTGACCGCTGTCTTACTCTGTTCCAAGATACAAAAACGTATTCATATTCTAATTCCGTCATTAGTCGTCGGAATTATCAATGTGGGCATACTTTTCGCTTATTCTACAAAGTGGGAAAACATGGCTCCTCTGATGGGGAACTGGCACGAAATTTGGGCCTTTTTTCAGGCAATGGTTCCGGACAAGCGTTTGTCCGATTGCCTGGGCTGGGCTTTTGTGGGCGGCGTTCTGGCAGGACCTATGGCATTATTTCTACTGCCTATATTGGAAATGAGTTGGCGTGCCGCTTCCAACTTCAAACTTACAAAGTATTCCGACCTTCAACAGCCCCTTTTGAAAGACCTTTTCGCCAAAATCCCGGCAACTTATCAACATAGTATGACAATGGCATTCCTGGCTCAAGCTGTAGGGGAGGCAGTGGGTGCAAACACTCTTTTGCTCAGAATAGGTGCTTATTACCATGATATAGGGAAAATGGCCGATCCCATGTTTTTTTCTGAGAATCAATCCAGCGGCGAGAATCCTCATGATAATTTGGATCCGCAAGAGAGTGCACAAATCATAATCAATCATGTAAAATATGGCGAACAGATTGCAAGGAAAATGGGGCTACCCGAAGTAATTGTGGACTTTATCAGACAGCATCATGGTACGATGTTTGTAGAGTATTTTTACAACAAAGCCGTGGAGGCAAACCCGGAGTCAAAACCCCGCAGGGAGGATTTCCGGTATTCAGGACCAAAGCCCCAAAGCCTTGAAGCCGCAATATTGATGATAGTGGATGCGGTAGAAGCCACTTTCAGGTCCATGGAATCGACCTCGCGAGAGAAGGTCGAGAAAATGATTATCCTCAATATTGTAAAACGAATTGCTGATGGTCAGTTCAACGAATGTAACCTTTCTACCCGTAACATCGCGAAGATTATAGAGACATTGACTGATTCTCTGGAGGCCACATCCCACCCGCGGGTTGCCTATCCATGGCAGGAAAAAAATAAGCGTTAGCATCGGCCTCGTTATTTGATTACGCTAAATTGATACTTTCTTTTCAGGAAACAGACCGAGTATGTCTTCTTCCGATGCCTTACAGATCCCCCGTTCCGTTATAAAACCGGTCACCAGTCTTGCCGGTGTGACATCAAAAGCAAAATTGGCGGCAGGACTTGCTTTGGGAGGAATTAAAACATTTCTAATAGTCCCCCGGTCCAGCCCCTGGACATACCTTATTTCATCCGGATCTCGCTCTTCTATGGGTATCTCTTTTATTCCATCTTTAATATTCCAGTCGAAAGTGCTCGATGGCAGGGCAACATAGAAAGGTATGTTGTTATCCCTGGCCGCAAGGGCCTTGAGGTAAGTCCCGATTTTATTCGCAACATCTCCGGTGAATGTTGTTCTGTCCGTACCCACGATGACCATATCAACCATACCGTGCTGCATGAGATGGCCGCCGGCATTGTCCGTTATAACGGTGTGTTTGACACCATGTTTGCCAAGTTCCCATGCCGTCAGCCGTGCACCCTGGTTCAGGGGCCTGGTTTCGTCAACCCATACATGTACATCTATTCCGTTATCAAATGCGGCATACATCGGCGCCGTAGCCGTGCCATACTCGATGCAGGCCAGCCATCCGGCGTTACAATGGGTAAGCAGATTAACGGTATGGCCTTGTTTTTTGCGGCTGATTTCATGAATCAGGCTTAGTCCGTGTTCACCGATTTTTCGGCAGTTTTCAGCTTCTGCCTCGGCAATCTCTTGGGCATGCTTACGGGCAATGCTAATTTTATCTGAAGCAGTGTTTGTTTTTAACACTTCAGATAAAACGTTATCCACAGCCCAGGCCAGATTAACCGCCGTGGGTCTGGCCGCTTTTAACCTTGTGCATTCCTGTATTAAATAGTCATTCCCAACGGTATTTACCGGTGAATTCAAAACGGCAAGATAGACGCCATATGCAGCAGTCACCCCGATTAAGGGCGCTCCTCTTACATACATCTCCGTGATGGCACTGATGACATCATCAACGGTTTTAAGATCCGCAATTACAAATTCGTGGGGAAGATGTCTCTGATCGATAATTTTTACAACATTTAAATCCGAATCAAGCCAAATGGGTCGGAGATCTTTGCCGTCTACTTTCATAATTATAACCTTTAGTTACGAACTTATTAAAATCTTTTTATTTAAAAAATAATCAAAATAACCATATATTAAAGACGATAAAAAATCCAGGCCAATAACTGTTCAAGGAGAAATCAGGGTAAACGCATTTGATTTCGATGCAGCGTAGCGACAGCGTGTATCTCTTGGAAACCGACTGACTGTTTGAAGGGCTTTAGCACGCGTTAGCCCGAGCCGAATCAAATTATAACTAAAAAAATCAATGGAATAATTTAACGACGAATTGTTCTTAATACCTCCTGCGTGGTTCGGGCTTACGGGTGCTTAAGCACAAGTTTCAGTCGGTTGTAAAGAGATACACGCTGTCGTGGAGCGTTCTCCCTGTATTGGGACTCAAATGCGTTTGCCCTGAAGGAGAAATTTTGGGATGTTTGTACTTCAGGCACTTCCATGATTGTTTTTTCCATGATATTCTTTTAAGGTGGCAAAGGGCAATGGCTGAATACGAGATACACAAGGAGGATCAAAACATGGACTTCAAGGTAATGTTAACAACTTTTGGAATGATATTTCTTGCGGAATTGGGCGATAAAACTCAACTGGCGACCCTTGTTTTTGCGGTTGAAAGTAAATCAAGGATTGCCGTATTTATTGGTTCTGCGGGTGCACTTATTTTGACCTCCTTGCTTGCGGTTGTCTTTGGATCTGCCATAAGCAGACTGATTCCTACAAACTATATTAAAATAGGGGCCGGATCGTTATTCGTTTTGCTTGGTTTATGGATGTTGATATTTCAAGGAGCAAAATAGATAATAGAGAAGATTTCTAAGCGGAGCATAAACAAAACAGCGTATTTGTAGAAAAAAAAGCAACTTTTTCAGGCAAAGGATGAAATCCGGAACATATTTTATAAAAAATCAATTCGGGATTGGGTGTAAATCAAGATTGTTGGTTATTGAGTTCAATCGTAAGGTGTCAGTGTTTAGGTTTCAGCTCTTCAAGTTTCTCGACCCTGACATCTGAAACCTGACACCTGACACCTTTTCCCCAAAGCTAAATACGTAGCGCAGACGAACATGAATTTTCATATTGCCAACAGCCGTGATTCACACCCTTCGGGATTTAGGTTAAAACCTAAATCCTGAATAATTTTAGAGGGTTGTTCGAAAGCTGCTGGTTTGCCGCATTCAATCTGTCTTCATTGGATATCACGACTACCGCTTGGTTTTGGTTGCTGTTATCGAAATATTTTTGGGCAACGTCTATGACCTGATTGCGGGTCAGGGTAAGAAATTTTTGCTTGAATTGTTCACGGGTTTCATCCGACAAGAAAACGATCTTCCTGAAAAAAGCCTTTTTGGCCGCGCTCCCAGGTGAGTCGGGTTTGTCAATGTCAGAGCATACCTGGAGGATTGCCTCTTTGATGTCTTCATCGCCGTAGTTGCCGGATCTTATAAAATCCCGGGCATTATCGTATGTTTTTAGAGTGGAAACGATATGCGGATCCCTGTAAGAAGCCAGGCAAAACTGTCCGTTTTCAGTATCGTACACGGCAAATCCCCCATATGCCCCGCCTTTTTCCCGAATCTCGCGATGCAGATACAATGATCTGAGTATTTTGCTTATCACGGATAAGGCCGGTGCATCCTCATGTCCCAGCCTTACCGTCTCAAAGGTCTTGGCCACAAATGAAACGGATGACGATGTGCTCCATCCCTCTCTGGGGATTTGATGATCACAATCGATTTCCGGCGGCACAAATCCATGTTCCGAAGTTAATAATTCCGGGCCGTGTATGAGTGAGTTTTGTATGGATGCCGTAGCTGAAGAAGCTGTTGAAATCGCGTGTTCTTCACCAATCAGCGCCATTTTAAAGTTGTTACGTGTAAAAAGTGTTTTGCTGATGACGAAAAGTTTTTCAGAGACGGATTTCAGTTTTTCGTCTGTAAGGTCTTGGGTTATCGTTTTTATGGTTTGAAGCTGTTGAATTCCGTGCCAGGCTTCGTTCAGTGCATTTGCTGAAGAAAAATTTCTTGAAGCCATGGACATGGCTAACCGGTGGCCGTTTTGCACAATCATCGATTCCAGGCCTGCACGGTACTCCAGAAAAAGGCTCCGCAGACGAACCAGATCTGAAAAATCAAATTTGCACAAAAATTCTTGAATGATGTCAAACAGGTGGTCCTGATTTCGAACCAGGCACTTTCCGTTAACAACCACAAGGGGTATACAGGCTCCTGAATCGTCAAAACCGGTACGGGCATGGCACGACAAGCCGATACCGCCGGTATACATATCAATTCGCTGTGCCATTTCTGTATAGTCATGTATGGCCGTGCCGACCTTGGAAAAGGCGTGGCAGAAAAAAGGAACCAGGGGAATCATTTTTTTGTGCAGTAATCCGCTTCCGGCAACCCCCAAAAAATAAAAGATACCGGAGGTTGGTTGCCCATAACAAGTGGCCGGTACGGTGTCATAAGCGGTTGACGCTTTCACGATTTGAACCGTGGGGGAAATCTCTTCAAGATCTAATGTGGGAAGACAGGAAACGTCCTCTTTGTATTCCTGGAGTTGTTTTAATGCTTGAGTATCTTTTTTTATTTTTTCAAGTTCGGATGGTGTCATTTCAGAACGAATCCGGTCGAGTTCTGCTGTGACGCGATGGCGCTCTTTGTGTTCCATTAACGGATCAGGAACAAGAGTAAGGAGCACCCGGTGCGCATTGTCCAGAAAATACTTTTTAATCCGGTTCTCAAGAAAGGGCCCCTTGGAGATCTCATTTTGAAGCCGCTCAAGATCGGCATCGAACTGCAAATTTCTGACAGGATCACCTCCATGAAACCAACTGCTGGCAACTGTCAACAGCAACTTGATACCATATGGATAAGGTATGTTTGTTACCTCTTTACGATGAAACTCCAGCTGATGAATAGCGGATTCAATCATTTTTTTATCAATGCCGTTTTTCGAGAGATCCTCCAGAACATTGCATATTATGGATTCAATTTTATCAGCGGCAGATTCCTCAACATCTTTCAACCCGCAGACAAACATGGTATCCCTGTTGTTCGCATCAAAACCGGTTCCGTCACAAAGCGTTGTTCCGAGTTTACAATCTATGAGCGCCTTGCGCAGGGGAGATGCGGAATTCCCAAAAAGAATTTGCTCAAGGATCGTTAGAATCAACACCTCAAAAGGATCTTTTATATCGGCGGTAAGCCATGCCATACACAATTGGCATTTTTTTGATGGGTCTTCATTTTTGTCCAATGGGTAAAAATATGTCTTCTTTCTCGGCGTGCTCCAGCGGGGATGGGAAGGAACATCGGTTTTCGGGTCCATGCTTTCAAAATGCGTAAAAATTTTATCGTTGATGAATTTAAGATGGTTTCTTAAAGGCAGATCCCCGTATGTATAAAAAAAAGCATTACTGGGATGATAATGCCGGCGGTGAAACGCCTTAAGTTGATCATATGTCAATTGAGGGATTACCGAGGGATCTCCGCCCGAATTGTAGCCGTAGGTTGTTTCAGGATAAAGCGCATTTAAAATGGATCGGACCATTACCTGGTTCGGCGATGACATGGCGCCTTTCATTTCGTTGTATACAACCCCTTTATAAACCAGCTTCACAGAATCAGAGTCTTTTGCGCCATCTTCTATTTCCAGGCGGTGTCCCTCCTGCTTGAAGCTAAGCTCTTCGATGTTGGGGTAAAAAACGGAATCCAGATAAACATCCATGAGGTTGTAAAAATCTGTTCGGTTCTGAGAGGAAAAGGGATACATAGTCCAGTCCGATGAGGTAAAAGCGTTCATGAACGTGCTCAAACTTCTTTTAAGCATGGAAAAAAACGGGTCTCTTACGGGAAATTTATGAGACCCGCACAAAACCGTATGTTCAAGGATATGAGCAACACCGGTTGAATCAGAAGGAACCGTCTTAAAAGCTACGCTGAATGTATTTTCTTTGTCGTTGTTGCTGATGTGAATATGCCGGGCGCCGGTTAAGGTGTGTTCAAGCAGGTAAAGAAATACCCCGATTTCTTTAAGTTCTTCGATCTGCTTGATAAAATAGCCAAAAACACGGTCTCCTTGTTTGATGTCGGAATTGTTGTGATCCGAAGGTGTACTCATAAATAACCCCTTAATTAAAACTGCCTAAAATATATTGTTTTTACCCCAATAGCTCAGCCCAAACAACCTGTTACGGAATCATGAACCACTTGACGATTCTTCGAGTTTCCAATCTGCAATCTATAATTGGTAATTCTCAAGGGGCTATGCAGCGATATACAGGCCCCGACTTTTGCGCAAAATTTTGCCCGTTTTATGCAGGCGATAAATAATATTGCGAAGTTTTTTGTCTTCAAAACCTGTTCTGGCTTGGATATCGGCAAACGCTACGCCCTTTCTGAATCGTTTGATTACTTCCAGCGCACTATCGGTAGAAGTCGTGGCGGTCCTGCCGGTTGACGTCTTGCTTTTGGACACTTGTATACCGGAGATGGTAGCGCCTTTGCCGGTCATTGCAGAGGACTTGATGAGCATCTCAAGACGATCCATTTTATCCATGAGTTTGATAATATCATTCCGGGTCGGAATATTGTAATACTGGAGGAAGAATTTTACCATTGCATCAAAACTCACAGATTTACCTTTTTTCTTTACCATGCGATCCTCCTTGTATGCCGGGCTGTTTGAGATGGAGAACTAGTATATGAAGAATATTAATATAAAAATTACTTGATAATATATAAAAAGTCAAGTTATACAATTCAGTTAGTGTCCATCCAGGAATGGTAGATTTTGGTTTCCGGCAAGGCCCGAGCGAGTTTTCAACCGCAGGCATATCGCGCTATTTCGAGGATTGAAAACGAGCGAGAACGCCGCCGGGGGCCGAAACATGCCGTTTATGGATGGACACGAGTTACAATGCTATATGATACGGCATCGGCGTTTTGTCCAAAAAATGGTAATGCTTTGGTTCTTCCAAGCAAATCTATTTTAATAAGGCTTCAGGTATGATTAAATTTTATATCGCGCTTTCAGGGGAACTATGAAAGAGTTATAGGCATTTTGATGAAAGAAGGAGAAAAACAACAGGGTTCCAAAAAATCGGAGGGCTTTTTACAAAAGTATAATCTCCGTGAGTTTGTTAAACGGATAAAAAAGCTTGAGGGGGATCCCGATTATATGGCCATGGGTATGGCCATCGGGGTTTTTGTGGGCATAACCCCTACCATGCCGTTTCATACGGTTGTCGCCGTGGCGTTGGCTTTTATTTTGCGTGGAAGTAAAGCTGCCGCTGCCCTTGGCGTCTGGTTTTGCAACCCGATTACCGCACCTTTTTTTTATCTGGGAAGTTACAAGACAGGAATGTTCATTTTCGGCAATTCAGTTCCCTTTGACGTAAAATACGAATCGATCTTGGAGCTTTTAAAACTCGGGATGGATGTCACTATGGCCATGATAGCCGGCGGAGTAATATTGGGAATTCTTCCGGGGATTGCCGCATATTTTATAACACGTAAAATTATGACAACAATACGATCGCGCAAAACCGCAGAGCGTTAATGTTTTTCTTCAATTTCAGTGTTACATTTTGATGATTTTAAAAAATTACAGAATATCAAAAACATTTAATTTTTCTTTCGTATAACAATATGACCTCACCAAAAACACTGCTGATTTTCCATAATATCAGACCTAAAAAACAACTGGGGCAGCATTTTTTGGCGAATCAGAACACTGCAGAGATGATTGTGAACCGTTCCGGGATTTTACCGGAAGACGTTGTTCTGGAAATAGGGGCCGGCCTGGGTGCGTTAACCATTCCTTTAGCCCGCATTGCCAGAGAGGTTTTTGCGGTTGAGAAGGATCGCAATATCATAGATATTTTGAAAACAGAGATTCTTGCAAGTAATCTTTCAAATGTCGTTGTAATGGAGCAAAACATACTTAAGATTAATATTAAATCGCTGGCAGAAGATATCGGACAAAAGCTGGTGGTCATGGGCAACCTTCCCTATAACATTTCTTCCCAGATTCTTGTCCAACTTATAAAATCCAGATCAGCGTTAAGCAGGGCGGTTTTCATGATTCAGAAGGAACTGTCTCAGCGCATTACCGCACAACCCGGCTGCAAGGATTATGGAAGACTTAGCGTTATGCTTGGGTACTGTGCCAACATAAATAAAATAGCGGATGTTAAGTCGTCGGTTTTTTTCCCAAAACCCAAAGTAGATTCCGAAGTTCTTGAATTAAGATTTAAAAAAAGATTAGAATATCCCGCTAATGATGAGATCTACTTCTTCAGTGTCATCAAAGCGGCTTTTGGAAACAGAAGAAAAATTCTTAAAAACGCGCTTGCAACAAGCGCATTGAATATTGATGCGAATACTGCCCAAAATATACTTGAAAAGTCGGGCATAGATCCTGTTCGGCGGGCTGAGACACTTACCATAGAGGAATTTGTTAAACTGAGTAACAATTTGAACCCTACTTAGTTCATTAGTTGTAAATATTGTGCTTTTTGTGGCAACACCTTTTTATTACCCCATCTTTTACCTTTATGAAAAAGATGATTGATGCTGGTTTCTGGATGCTGGCCTGTAAAAAGTGAAATTATCCTTATTTTATCCAGCATCGAGTATCCAGTATCTAATCGTTAAACCACACGGGAAGTTAATTTATTAAAATATTCTGTTTGGTTCCGACTTGTCCGAGTTAGGTTTCACTATAATTGTCGCTGCTTTTTCGTTATCCAGGTATTTCTTCGCAATATTGGACACCTCTTCTTTTGTAACAGAAGCATAATCTTTCATTATTGTGCGGCTCCAGTCGAGCTGTTGGGGATGTTTTTTGGAACCCGTAAGCACTGTACTCAGCCAGTAATTATTGGTACGCATCATTTCTTTAATACTGGTAAGGGTTGGAGATAATGCCCGATGCAATTCGTCTTGGGTGGCGCCATCAGCAGCAAGATCGGACACTATTTTCTTTATTTTGTTTACTAACATATTTGCTTCTTCAGGATTAATAGAAACCCCTGCTTGAAAAACCCCATACTCAGGATAAGCCCGGCTCGGTCTGTTAAAGGCAAATGTAGAATAAGCGGAGCCGAGCTTTTCACGGATCTGCTCGCGAAGCCTGTCCGAAACAATATCCGCCAGCACAGATAATCGGCGCGTTTTGCTTATATTCCACAACCCTTCAGTTGGATAAGCGACAATTACCATGCCTTTGGGTATTTTTGTCGCAACAGATATTTTGCGAAATTGGCCGGAAGGGAATTCAGGTAATCCTGACTCTGAGGATTCGTAGACTTTGGAATTAAGGGAAAGGGTTCCCAAATATCTATCGGCCAATTTTATGACCGAATTCATATCAAAATCTCCAACGACCGATACTTCCATGGTATTGGTTTTTAGTGATGTTTCGATCCATGACCGCACATGCTCAAGGGTCAACTGCTTGAATTCCTCAAAAGAGGGAAGTCCGAAACGGCTGTCTCCTCCGGCAAGAAAACGGTTTCCCGAAAGTACCATGGCGCCATTGATTGAACCCGAAAGTTCCAGATATTCCTGCCTGAACCGTTCCATGGAGAGGATATAAGCATCTTCGCGAAAACCCGGATCAACCAGATGTGCATAAAGGAGCTGAAACAACAACGGCACTTCTTGGGTGACGGTTTCCCCTTTGAAGTAAAAATGATCTTCCGCAACATGGAAAAAAACATCCGTGCTTTTTCCCGCCATGGCACGTTCAAGCCCATCCTTGTCTAATGCGCCGAGTCCGCTTTCGTTAATTACTTTGGTGCTCAGTGCAGCAAGGCCGGGTTTTTTTAATGGTTCGGAAGTTCTGCCCGAGCCAAAGGCAAAATTAATAAGCACTTGATTTGCCTTGAAATCGGTTTTCTTGAGATTAAGCCGAACACCGTTCTTGAAATCGATCTGGACAATTTCAAGATCAGGGATCTTTTTTGTCCGGACAATCCGGCCTTCTTTCTCTGGTTCCTGAAGATATGGAAACGATGCGGTTTTCTTTTCAGCCGGTATTGACAATTTTACCTTATTGCTTTTATGGTAAGCTGCAAGTATCTGAGAACAGGCATCTTTATCCGTCCCTGTCAATTCCGCATTGCCGGTTACCAATATAAGCCTGTGTTCCGGCACCCAGATTTCCTTGAAGGCTTCATGTATATGTTGTAAGGTCAGCGAGTTGATCAGCGGAGTAAAAAGTTCTTTTTCCTGTTCCGGCGACATAAATACTCGGCTTGAATTAAGGTTCCATAATATCTTTCGTGCCAGATGCCGGCTGTTTCGTGTGGAAGCTCTTTTTACTTCGTTGTCAAGTCCTGAAAGAAAATCTTTTTTTACCCTGTCCAATTCTGATTTGGTAAATCCGAAGGTCAATGCCTTCCTTAAGGTTTGTTCCATAAGAAAAAGAGATTTCTTCCAGTTTTCCGGGCTGCACTCGGCAGTGATTTCAGCAAATTTAATTTGATTTAAAAAATTTCCTGAACTAATGGATGCATAGGTAAAGGGAGTGCCTGCTTTGCTAACCATAGCATTTAGGCGGTCCTGGACGATGCGATTGGCAATATTTTCGATCAATCTCTGTTTTTTAAAGGCAAAAGAATCCGGTTCCTTGGAAACCTTTTTCACAACTTCGATGCTTGTCGTTGTATTTCCTGCTTCTTTTTCAAGATGGTAAAAGGATTTTATTCCAAAATGGTTTATCTTTCCAACATCGGGCTCGGGCACAGGAGGCGCCCGGCCAGATAATGAGGAGAAATTTTCCTTTATCAGCGATACTGCTGACTGGGTATCAAAATCTCCCACCATTACAAGTATCATTTTCTCCGGCCTGTACCAGGAATCATAAAACTTTTTCAAGCGGTTATGGTCAGCATTTTTCACTATTTCTTCTTTGCCTATGGGAAGTCTTTTAGATATTTTTGCATGGGGAAATTCAAAATTCAATGTGGCAACATATGTACGATATTGTGCAGAGTCGCGGGTTCGCTTTTCGGCCAGAACCACACGCCGTTCGCTGTCAATCTCCGATGGTAAAAGAAGCGCACCTTCAGCATAGTCTTTGATTACCGTCAGCCCTTTTTTAAGGTTTTTCCTGTCGCCATTCGGCAAAAGAATGTCATAAACGGTTTCATTAAATCCGGTATGGGCATTTGCATCGGCTCCAAACTGCATCCCGATACTCTGGAAATATTTTACCAGTTCCCCGGGTTTAAAATGTGTTGAACCGTTAAACAGCATGTGCTCTAAAAAATGAGCCAATCCCTGTTGATCGTCTGACTCGTGCAGTGAACCTGCCTGAACATCCAGGTGAATACTCACCCTGTCTTTGGGTTTGTGATTTTCCATTAATACATACCTGAAACCATTGGGCAGTTTTCCAAATATAACGGTTGGATCCGGAAGAAGATCGCTTTTCTCATG
>Ga0222665_1000365_pt1 | contig 28700 bp, 21 predicted proteins | sample AntAcemetagen653_FD_179853 | JGI IMG/M metagenome (GOLD analysis project Ga0222665, IMG submission 179853) | Saline water microbial communities from Ace Lake, Antarctica - #653 | ecosystem: Environmental > Aquatic > Non-marine Saline and Alkaline > Saline | place: Antarctica: Ace Lake...
ACAAAGGCTCATAAAGCATGGCGGGTGTAGTAGTAAATTTGAAGTTTTGTACTTCGAATAAACTTTATTTTATATTGAAAGCTAAGCACTTCGAAATCCGCCACGCTTCATAGCCAAACCGTTGTGGGCAATTTAGAAGATTGAACATTCCTGAAATAGGTTGACTAAAAATTAAACAAAAATTAAGAGATAAGAATTTGACCTGAACAATCTCAAAAACAAAGTAAGGCAGAATAAAATAAAATGACATGAAAAATTTACTACTTATTATTACAATTATTTTTGCTGCTAATGTTCACGGACAGACAACATACAATAGTTCTGTGACTACTAAATATAAATTTGAAGGAGAAGTATTTGAGAAGCAGCGGACAATTACAATTTCAGACACAGAAATAACGATTACCAATTTTCTCGGCGGAACTAAACCTCTAAACCTAGAAGTGAATAACATACAAGAAAAAGAAGATGACTGGGACGGACTAATGAAATGGTACTATTGTATTAATTTGGAAAAAGATGTTATTAGCGGCAAGAACACTGAATATATAATAATCATGAAAAAATCTTACCCATCAGACATGACCGTTTGTCAAAAAGTTGATGAAGTGACATTTATAAAGACCGTGTTAAGTTTAAGATAAGAGAGAGAGAAACTGTCCGCAACAAAAATTTTGACCATTATAAAAATGGAAAATAGGAAATCTAGAAAAACAAATATTATATTTAGTCATTTAGTACAACAATTATATGGTCAGAATGATTATTATAAAATTAGAAAACGACAGACTGTTGCAGCAGCAAGAAATTATTACACAAAAATTCTTGATACTTTTCAAATATCTATGAATGAAACTATTTTAGTCGCAGACAGGAATCAAATTGAATCACTGAATTCAATAATTGATGAAGGTAAAAGCAGATTGAAAACAGCAATAAATTTTGATTTCCTTGACAACATTTTTCTTGAAATTCAAACAAAATTGATTTTTCAGTTAATTGGTCTAGTTCCAGACCGATGGTCGCAAAAAAATGTTGCAAACAGAAAAGAATACTGGAGACTTAATAGCCACCGTCAAATACAATATGTCCAAAATATCAAACAAAAAGAAAGACTTATCTTTAGTCTTTTACAATCAAAATATTCTGATAATTGTTCCTCTTTGGTATTTCTTTGATGTTTTTACAAGCATGTTGTTTTGGGAAAGTTCAAGAATACCAGAGTTTTTTCTGAAAATCAGCATGCGAATGTACCTGAGAAACAATTTTATGATTTATGTTATTTATTGTGGCTGGACTGCTTTATATTTTAGCATAAATTATTGGATTGAATGGCAAGAGGAAAAGAAAAGATCGCAAGAAACTTTTCAGCTTTTACAAAAATCACAATTACAAATGCTAAGGTATCAACTAAATCCGCATTTTTTATTTAACTCTTTAAATTCAATTAAAGCTTTGGTGGAAGAAGATAAAAATTCGGCAAAGCAAATGATAACAGAGCTTTCCGATTTTTTAAGATATTCGTTAAAAGACAAGGATGTTGCATTCAGGCCGCTAAAAGAAGAATTAGATGCTTTGAAACTTTATCTTTCAATAGAGAAAAAACGCTTTGAAGAAAAAATTCAAATCAGCTACGACATAAAAGAAGAAGCTAACAGCAAAGAAATTTTGAATTTTTTAATTCACCCGATTATTGAGAATGCAGTAAAGTACGGAATGAAAACTTCAGTATTGCCACTCGAAATCAAAATTAAATCATTTATCGAAAACAGTTTTCTTGTAATAGAGATTTGCAATTCGGGTAAATGGATTGAATACTCTGATTCGGAAGAAATTCATGGAACCGGAACAGGTTTGGAAAACGTGAAAAAACGGCTCGAGAATGCTTATTTCAATGATCATAAATTTGAAATTAATAAAGAAGAAAACAGAGTTTGTGTAAAAATAGCTATTAAAACAAATGAACAAAACTCCTGAAAAAATATTAAAAGCCATAATAGTTGACGACGAAAGATTATCAAGAATCGAACTAATTTCTATGCTTAAGCATTTTGAAAATATTAAAGTAATTGCTGAAGCCGATAATGTGGACATAGCCATAAATCAAATCAATGAACTCAATCCCGACTTACTTTTTCTTGATATACAAATGCCCGGAAAATCGGGTTTCGATTTGCTTGACGAAATTGAAGTGGAAGCAAAAATAATATTTGTTACCGCATTCGATGAATATGCAATACGGGCTTTTGAAGTAAATGCTTTAGATTATTTGCCAAAACCTGTCTCCCAGGAAAGGCTGGCAAAAACCGTTGATAGAATTATTAATAACTCGCCTAATAAAAATTTACCTACAAAAAAACTTAACTATTCCGATCGCTTGTTTTTGGAATTTGGCACCCAGGTATGCTTTCTGAAAATTAACGAAATTTCTTTTATCAGCTCCGAAGGCGATTACTCAATGGTAAATCTTATCACAGGCAAAAGAGGATTAGTGTCAAAATCAATGAAAGAATGGGAAGAAAGGCTTCCTGCGGATTTCTTTTGCCGAATACACCGCTCATCAATTGTAAATACCGAATATATCGATAAGATTGATAAATATTTTAACAACTCATATAAAATCAGCCTGAAAGGAGTAAAAGAATCTTTGATAATCAGTAGGCGCTATGCCAAAAAAATTAAAGGTTTATTTAGTTGATTTGAATATCATTTTAAATTTCAAAGGGAATATAAATCCATTCAGATTAATTGATTTAATTTATTATATTCTTATGTTTAATTATTGGTGAAAACTTGCTTTTACCCTTCCGATTTTTTTAATTTTTTCCTGTCAAGCTCATTTAACAATATCTTTCTTAAACGAATAGACTTGGGGGTTACCTCAACATATTCATCTTTTCCAATATATTCCATTGCTTCATCTAATGAAAACTTTATTGCCGGAGTAATTGATACTTTTTCATCTGAACCGGCAGCACGAACATTCGACTGTTTTTTTGTTTTTATAACATTTAATACAAGGTCGTCTTGCCTTGTGCTTTCTCCTATCACCTGGCCTGCATAAATCTCATCATTTGGCATAACGAAAAAATTACCTCTGTCTTGCAATTTGTCAATAGAATATGCAATAACTGTTCCGGTTTCCATAGCAATCAAAGCACCGTTTCTTTTAGCTTGTATTACACCCTTCCAAGGCTCATATCCTTTAAACCTATGCGAAATTACTGCTTCACCTTCGGTTGCTGTTAAAACTGGATTTGTAAGACCAATCAAACCTCTCGCCGGTATTTTAAATTCAAGGTTTATTCTATCATTTTTTGTTTCAATATTCAAAATGTCACCCTTACGTTTGGTAACAATCTCAATTACTTTCCCTGAAAACTCTTCTGAAACATTAACAAATAAAAGTTCAACCGGCTCATGCATATATCCATCAATTGTTTTAATAACAACCTTTGGCTGGCCCAATTGAAATTCATATCCCTCTCTTCTCATAGTTTCCACTAAAATAGACAAATGAAGAATGCCTCTACCATAAACTAATAGTTTATCGGGCGAATTTGTTTCTTCAACCCTTAGGGCCAGATTTTTCTCTGTTTCTTTAAATAATCTATTTCTGATATGCCTTGAAGTAACGTATTTTCCGTCTTTACCAAAAAAGGGTGAATTGTTTATGGTGAAAAGCATACTCATAGTAGGTTCATCAACCGAAATTGGTTTTAAGGCTTCCGGTTTTTCAAAATCAGCAATAGTATCGCCGATATCAAAGTTCTCAAGTCCCATTATAGCAACAATTTCACCTGATTTAACTTCTTTTTTGGTTTTTTCTTTTCCCAATCCTTCAAAGCGATATAGCTCTTTGATTATTGATTTATTTATCAAACCGTTTCTCTGAACAACAGAAACCTGATCACCCATTTTTATGCTTCCACGGTGAATTTTTCCAACGGCAATTCTCCCTGTATATGACGAGTAATCCAACGAACTAATTTGTAATTGTAAAGTTCCGGGATTATATTTTGGCGGGTCAAAATACTCAATAATTGTGTCTAATAAATAAGTAACGTCATTAGTTGGTGTTTTCCAGTCGGGGGCCATCCACCCTTGCTTTGACGAACCGTAAACAGTAGGAAAACTCAATTGATCATCGGTAGCATCGAGAGAAAACATCAGCTCAAAAACAAGCTCATTTGTTTCTTCGGGATCGCAATTAGGTTTATCAACCTTGTTTATCACAACAATTGGTTTTATACCCAATTCAATTGCTTTTTGTAAAACAAATCGTGTTTGAGGCATAGGGCCCTCAAAAGCATCAACAAGCAACAAAACTCCGTCAGCCATATTTAAAACACGCTCCACTTCTCCTCCAAAATCCGAGTGGCCCGGAGTATCGATAATATTGATTTTTGTTCCCTTATATCTGACGGATACATTCTTTGATAAAATAGTAATCCCTCTTTCACGTTCAAGATCATTTGAGTCGAGTATCAAATCTTCAACTTCCTGATTATCTCTAAACATTTTTACCTGATGTAAAATCCTGTCAACCATTGTGGTTTTTCCATGATCGACATGTGCAATAATTGCTATATTTCTTATATCCATAAAATCTTCTTAAACTTTTAAAAATAGCGTGCAAAAGTAATCAATAGTCAAGATTGACAAGAATTTATTTTCTTTTTTATAATAACACTTCAATAAGGCTGCTTGGAGTTTGAGCCCTTAGTAAATCAGGAAGATACTTTAGAAATTTTCTTTGGATTCAAAGATTCTAAGTCTATAATTTTATTGAAAGATTTTTTATTTCCGAATTAAGAAGATTTAGGGATTTTTTACAAGAGTCCAGATCACTTAGAATACTGGTTTTTGTATCATTAAAAAAGTCTTTCGGATTATTAAATAATCTGGAATAATAATTAGCCCCTTCTTTTAAATTCTTTACAAAAGTTAATAGGTGCTTTTCCTGTTTGTTAGTCATAGAAACTTTTGTTTCTTCAATTTTATTTTTCAAAAAGTCAATATAAATTCCCAGTTCTTTAATGAACATATTCGGGCGATCATTTCTATTAATACTGTTTGACCGACTGTAAATATGATCTATAATTTCTTTCAAGCTCATTTTTTTTGAGAAATACGCTACGTTTGGGCCCGGGCAAACTGATACCCCCACTCCTTCTCCATCAGTATCCAAATTATTCGCCAACAAAGCTGATGTTCCTAAACCGACACAAATACATGATTTGTCAACAAGCTTTTTCAGTTTGGCCTGATATTCATCAGGAGGTAATCCTTCTTTTTTTAATTCTTTTATTTTATAATTCTGATATTGACGTGAAGCCGTACAAACACCTTTTTCAGAAAACTCTTTATTCAATGCAGCAAATCTTTTATGGCATAAACTTCCCGGTTTTCCTTTTTCAATTAAAGATAGTTTTTCAATATCCTTAGTGTTGCATTTAAGGCTATTGAAAGGAATACCGAGGGGTGAAATATTACTTAAATATAAATCATCTTCTTTTGCGTCCATTAATTTGTTTAAGGTCGAATCGTCAATGCTTGTTGCTTCGGGCACTAAGAGAAAAGGAGTGCCCCAGCCTACCGAATCAACATGATAATGGTCGATTAAAAATTGATGTTCTTCAGCCGTGCCAACACCTCCCTGAGCCGTAATCTTCAGCGGCAATGCTGTTTTGGGTATTGGGCGATTTTTGTCGGAAAGTGCTTTTACAAGTATTTCGTGAATTTCGTGAATCAGTTCATTTCTATTATTTTTATATTCGGATAATATAGGACCCAAAAGATGTCCATCGGTTGCAAAGGCATGCCCTCCACAATTAAGCCCGGATTCCACCCTGTATTCCGAAACCCATAATCCTTTTTTAGCAAGAAACTTGCCTTGAATTAAGGCAGAACGGTAATCACTAACTTTTAATACAATTTTCTTTTTTATTTCGCCATTTTCATCAGGGTAAAAATCTTCAAATTTTTCCAAATAACTATATAATCTGGGGTTCATTCCTGCTGAAAGTACTATTGATGAGTTAAGATCGCTATTAGCAAATCCTCGAAGTGCTGCATGGGCATCGTTGAATTCAACAGGAAGTTTTTCGCCTTTAAGGAAGTTGTCTTTATCAACTTTGGTCATAATATTTACGTCAATACTGCCCATTGATAAATTATCCTTTATCCAAGCCCTGATTTCATTGATATTAAAATATTTTTCGGTTAAACTTTTGAACTCTTGATTTATGCTTGAATTATCGGGGAGCATATTGAAATATTCTTTTATTTCATTCCCCTTCTCAATTGTGGCATTTTTAAATTCTTCAAATTTCTTTTTTGCCAAATTATTCATTAGATTCAGATATGAAGTAATGCGTTTCGCCCTGAAATCTTCAATTTTTTCTGAAATTTCATTATAAGGAATTTCAAATTTCTCGCAATACATTTTTCTAAACTTTTCAAGAAGAATATCGTCAACGAGAGAAATCACCGAATTGATTCCATATTGAGAGACCTTTAAAGGAGTATCAATGGTGTAACCGATTCCCATTACAGGGATATGAAACGAATGTCCTTTTATCATAAATCAATTATTTACTTTGTTGATAATAAACTGTAAGTGTTTACAAAAACTGATGCTCAAATTAGGTTTATCTACTGTATTGTTTATTTTTATTTTATTAATAAAATATTTTAATGGAAAACCTGTCCATAATTATAATTGTGCAAATTTATTAAATAATTAATAGCATTATGCATCTATTTGTTATAAATACCCAAAATGGCAAATTATAGGCTCTTAGACTATAAAGGTGAATAAAGTTTTATCTTGATTTATTTTTCAGAGAATATTTCAAAATTCTCATTAATTAAACCTGCCGTTTCAAAAAAGAAAAAGCCTATCAAATTGATAGGCTTTAGATTGTTTAAAAAGTTAAATAATAAATATTAAATTGCTTTGACATTTACTGCATTTAATCCTTTTTTTCCTTCTTTCAATTCAAATTCTACAGAATCTCCTTCGGCAATTTTATCAATTAATCCGGAAATGTGTACAAAATAGTCTTCTTTTGAATCTTCGTCTGTAATGAATCCAAATCCCTTAGATTCATTGAAAAATTTTACTGTTCCTTGTTTCATTATTAAATAATTAATTTATGGGGCAAAGGTAAATTTTTATTTTATATGGTAGTTTTATGTTGTTTTTTTTTAAAAAAGTTTATAAATGCCTTATATACAATTCACAACAACGATATTTTTTTCAATATTGCGAACAAATTCTATAATATTAGGTTTAATTCGACTTAAATCATGTAATATTTTTTGTTATATCTTGTTTAATAATGAGTTTTCTTTAAGCAAATAAATAATAAATTTGCCGTTTTAGCATAATATGAAAATCAACTTAAAAAAACATTTAAAAAATTATTTCACTCTATTACTTTTGTTTGTTTTTATTGGAAATGCTTTTTGTCAACAACGCTCAATAATAATACTTAAAAAGGCCGATTTTTGGAAAAACGACAAAACTCTGGGTGAGGATATTGAAAGAATTATTGGCAATGCTGAATTTGAACTCGATAGTGCTACGCTTTTTTGTGATAGTGCATATTTGAATAAAAAGGAAAACAATATTGATGCTTTCGGACATGTTCACATTAAATCGGGTGATACTCTTGATATTTACAGCGATTTGCTAAACTATGACGGAAACACAAGAATCGCCGAACTTCATAATAATGTTACTCTAATTGATAATCAAACCACTCTCACAACTAATGATTTGATTTATCATCGAAAGACAAAGGTCGCCAATTATTATTCAGGTGGGAAAATTGTAAATAAAGACAATGAATTGACAAGCCTGATCGGATATTATTTCACGAGACAAAAAGAGTTCTTTTTTAAAGATAGTGTAGTTTTAACAAATCCCGATTATGTAATGACTTCCGATAGCCTATTGTATAATACTCTTACAGAAATTGCATATTTTCAGGGGCCTACAAACATCATTGGTGATAATAAATATGTATATTGTGAAAATGGCTGGTATAATACTAAATCGGATGTAACTCTCCTGAAAAAGAAAGTTTTTATAATAAATAAAGAACAAACGATAAAAGCCGATACTGTTTTTTATGATAAATTATCGGGATTTGGTGAAGCCTTTAATAATATCGTAATTATCGACACGGTTCAAAACACAGTCGCTAAAGGAAATTATTTACGATATAATAAAACAAAAGAATTTGCATACCTTACTGATAGTGCGGAAGCAATCCTTATCGATAAAAGAGATTCACTTTTTTTGCATGCTGATAGTTTGATTATTACATTTGACAGTACGCAGTCAATAAAAAAAATGTTTGCCTATTATAAAGCTAAGTTTTACAGAAAAAATTTGCAGGGTTTATGCGATTCACTTGTTTATGATTTTGTTGATTCTACAATAAATTTATATAATGATCCGGCAATCTGGTCTGAAGAAAATCAATTGACTGCCGATTCAATAAAAATCGCCATTACAAATAAAACGGCTGATTCTTTGATACTTTATAATTCTGCTTTTATCATCTCTCAAAACGATTCATTGGGTTTTAATCAAATAAAAGGAAAAAATATGATCGGATATTTCAAAGATAATGAGTTGCGAAAAATATTTGTATCAGGAAATGCCGAAACTATTTATTATATAATTGATGATGGCGAAAACAAAGAAAGAGAATTGATTGGAATAAATAAATCGGTTTCAAGCTATATGATAATTTTTTTAGTTGATAATAAGGTCAAAGATATTTTATATTTAGAGAAACCGGATGAAACTTTATTTCCGGAAAATGAACTTCCGGCTGAGGAGAAACTTTTGAAAGGTTTCGAGTGGTTAGATGAGTTCAGGCCGAAAAATAAATCGGAAATTTTTAATTGGAAAAAAAAATAGTTGAGGCCGGGAGCTTATGAAAACTTTCAATGATTAATTAAGAAAAAGAGCTTAAAACACCGAAAAACGAACGTATTTTTTGGGGTTTAATCGTATGTCCTCAAGGAGTTTATTCAAATCGGAGGATGATTTTTGTAATTCAATATAAAGACTGTCGTTGTTAAGAAGTAAACCTAAAGTTCCTTCACCCTTATTTATTTTTTCTAAGATATTTGACAATTTTCCGATTGCTCGATTAGCATTAATAAAAGTCTTTGGAATTTCAGACTTGGCTAATGTATCACTTAATGTGGAAAAGTTTGCTAAAATATTACTTATATTTTCATTATTCTCTTTTAAATTTTTTGTTATATCATCAACATTATTAATTATTGACGACAATCTATTCTTTTCAGTATTTACGAGAGTATCTATATTTTGCGTCGTATTTTGAAGAGTAAGTAATGTGTTTTTTATACTTTCAAAACTATTCTCAAGGTTTTCGCGTGCATTTTCATTAAAAATTGTTTGAATTACAGTAACAACCGAATCAATTGAACCCATTAAATCTTCAGCCTTTTTCTTAAGTGGTTGAACTTGTGCGTTGACTTCTTCTTTCAAACTTGCCTCAACCTTAGCTCTAAGAGTGTCACCACTTTGTGCTAATACTTTCGAGTTTCCCAATTGAAGGTCAATGGCTTTTGATCCCATTAAATCTGAACTATAAATTCTTGCAATTGAATTATTCGGAATAGGAAAATCATTGCTAATTACCAAAATTACAATAATATTACCTGAATTATTCGGAGCAAAATACAAATCCTTTACTTGCCCAACCTTTAAGCCGTTAATTACAATTGGGTTGGCTCTTGTCAATCCATTAACAGCATAATATTCAACATAAAATTCTCTTTGTTTTTTGAAGATATCGCTACCTTTTAAAAAATTAAAGCCCCAAATAAAAAGGCCAACTGTTATAACGAATATAATTCCGACTATTAGTTCACGAGATATTTTCAAAACAAATATTTTTATATGTTTTTACAAAGTTAATTTATTTTTTTAAAAATTCAATTGCATTTTTTGTTGAAATTCTGTCATCATTTTTAAAAGCAACAACAAATGCATCTTTAAATCCTTTTTTTCTAATTTCCGATTGAAGTTTTTCTGCTTCTTCAATACTTAAGGCATTGCCCACCGTGTATTTATATAATCCATTATGAAAATAATGTCTTACCTCTTTCAAATTAGAAAATTTTTTAGAATCTAAAGGTTTTTTTCTTTTATAAGAGGCAAATTGCACTCTGAATCTAATATCATCGGTTTTTTCATTCTTGATAACATTATTTGCCAAAAGGTTTTGATTTTCTTTTTCAAATTCAATTTTATATTCTTTAAAAGCTCTGTAAATAGCAGAAGCAACGTAAGTTTGCCCATTTTTTGATATTAAAAACTTTTCATTTCCTGCATGGCTTAAGTATCCGGTTTCTATTAAAATTCCGGGCATAGTTGTTTTATAAAGAACCCAAAAGCCTGCTTGTAAGACACCTCTGTCTTTTAATCCTACTCTGGTTTTAAATTGTTTTTGAACTTTTTGGGCAAGATTAAGGCTTTGATCTAAAAAAGCATTTTGGTAAAGAGAAAAAATTACATTTGCCTCAGGTGAGTTAGGATCAAAACCCTCATATTGTGCATTATAATTGTCTTCATATAATATTGACGCATTTTCTTTTTTTGCAACAGCCAGATTTGCTTCACTTTTGTGTAAACCCATCACATAAGTTTCTGCACCATGAACTTTATGCGAATTAAGAGAGTTACAATGAATTGAAATGAAAAAATCGGCATTTGCATCATTTGCAATTTGAGCACGTTTGTGAAGTTCGACGAATTTATCGGTTTTTCGAGTATAAATTACTTCAACATCTTTCAGGTTTTTTTCGATGTATTCACCGGTTTTTAAAGCAATTGCAAGGGCTAAAGTTTTTTCTTTACAATGTGCTCCCACAGCTCCGGGATCGTAACCGCCATGGCCGGCATCAATTACAAGCTTTGTGATTTTATTCTTTTTTTGAGGAAAAACCATCAAAGGCAAAATCAATATTAAACAAAAAATATTAAAATTAAAGTTGTACGGTTTCACTAAATAATTTTTTAATTAGTTTTGACGTTTATCATGTTTGTAAAAATCCAAAGATATAAAATATTTTATAAATAGAATTAAAGGTATAATACTTGATGCTTTTTTGCATAAAAAATTAACATAGAAAAAGAAATCATTGTCGAAACTAAAAGTAATATTGATTTTTAAGACTTTAATTTTATCTGTTTGGATATTATTTCCGATAGAATTGTTTTCGCAGGATACTATACCAAATTTTATTAATGACACTTTAATTGCTATTAACGATACAATTACAAACGATACTATTGTTGAACAAAAAAAAGAAAAACCTCTCAAAGCAAAAGTAGATTATCAGGCAAACGATTCTATTCGTCTTGATGCGAAAAACCAAAAAGTGTTTTTGTATGGAGATGCCGAAATTTCTTATGAAGACATTAATTTGAAGGCTGCTTTTATTGAAATAAATTTTAAAACAAATACTGTTTTTGCAATGGGAGCTCCCGACTCAACCGGAAAAATTCAAGGGACACCGATTTTTACGGAAGGCGGACAGGAATTTGATGCCGAAACAATGAGATATAATTTTGACACAAAAAAGGGCCTGATAAAGCATGTTGTAACCCACGAAGGTGAAGGTTATATTCATGGAGAAAAAATCAAAAAGCTTGAAGACGGAAACATAAACATCAGCTCGGGAAGTTATACGACTTGTGATAATAAGGAACATCCTCACTTCGAATTTCGATATAAAAAGTCAAAAGTTATACCAAACGATAAGATTATTACAGGCCCGGCATATCTCGTTATTGCCGGTGTCCCGACTCCTTTATTTATTCCCTTTGGGATGTTTCCAAATAAAAAAGGGCAAAGATCGGGAATTATCATTCCTTCTTATGGTGAATCAGCCAACAGAGGTTTTTTCTTTGAAGGTGGCGGGTATTATTGGGCTCTAAACAACTATTTGGATTTTAAACTTACGGGTGATATTTATACCAGAGGTAGTTGGGCAATTAAGCCCTTATTTCGCTATTCAAAACGATATAAATATAGAGGATCATTTAATTTTAATTATGGAATTACGGTTTTGGGCGATAAAGGTTCACCTGATTATAGCAAAAACCGTGATTTTTCAATCCGTTGGTCTCACCGGCAAGATCCAAAAGCTCGGCCAAGTAGTACTTTCTCGGCAAACGTAAACATTGTAAGTAATAAATATAATAAATTTAACCCTACTTCTACTCAGCAATATCTTACAAACACATTTCAATCGAGCATAGCATATCAGAAAAACTGGAATCAAAAATATTTTTTAACCGTTGATTTAAGTCATTCACAAAACACCATCAATAAAACCGTTTCTATGAGCTTGCCTCAGATTTCATTTTCGGTAAACCGGTTTAATCCATTCAGAAAAAAAGAAAAAGTAGGGGCGCTAAAATGGTATGATAATGTTAGTGTTAATTATTCAATGAATGCCAAAAACTATATTTCCACTTATGATTCCCTGCTATTTAAACCTGAAATGTATTCGGATATGCAAAACGGTATCAAGCATAATGTATCGGTTAGCAGCCCATTAAAAATTTTGAAATATTTTAATATGACAAATTCGATAACTCTTACCGATCGGATGTATTTTGATAAACTTGATAAATACTGGGTTAATGATTCTATAATTACGGAAACCGATACCATCGTCGGCTATGTTAAAACCGATACAATTCCCGGATTTAATAATGAATATGATTTTAGTTTTTCCTCATCCGTGAGTACAAGGATTTATGGCATGCTTGGTTTTAAAAAAGGTCCAATCAAAGCTATTCGTCATGTTATTTCTCCTTCAATTGGTTTTTCGTTCAGGCCTGATTTCGGGAAGGCCGGATGGGGTTATTATAAATATCACTATAACAATGCGGAACATAGCGATAGTACTCAATATTCTATTCATGAGCGTTTTATTTATGGAGGTGCCCCACGAGGGAAGTCCGGAAGCATTAGTTTCGGGATCACCAATAATTTGGAAATTAAAGTCCGGTCTCGCAAAGACACAATTACCGGATATAAAAAAATCAAATTGATTGAAAATTTTTCAATATCCACTTCATATAATCTTGCAGCCGATTCATTGAAATGGTCGAGGGTAAAGATGAGCGGAAGAACAACCTTGTTTAAAAATATAAATATTAATTACTCAAGTTCATGGGATCCTTATATTTTAGATTCATCGGGCACAAGAAATCTTAATAAATTTGAATGGGATGTTAACCATAGATTGCTAAGGTTGGATAATGCTTCGTGGAGTACAGGTTTGACGTGGAATTTAAGCTCGAAAAAAACCGACAAGAAAAAAGTATCAAAGAAAGGTGATGAACACGAATTAAAAGAAATAAACGAAAACCCTGATAATTATGTTGACTGGAGTATTCCATGGAAATTAAATATAAGATATACTTTAAATTATTCCAATAATCGTGATTATATTGATAATAAAAGAATAAACAACAAATCATTGGTGCAAACCATGTGGATTAGCGGAGAAATTAATGTTACGCCAAAATGGAGGGTAGGTTTTAATTCAGGTTATGATTTAGAGCAGGCAAAGATAACAACAGCCTCTGTAAATATTTACCGTGACCTTCATTGCTGGGAAATGCGCTTTTCGTGGATACCAATGGGATTCAGAAAAAGTTGGAATTTTTCAATCAATGTTAAGAGTTCAATTTTAAAAGACATGAAATTGTCGAAAAAGAAAGATTTCAGGGATTATTATTAGAAGAAATAGTACTTAAAGTGTGCTAAAATTAAGAGTGCCTAAAGTTTTTTCTTTTTTTTCATAAACTTATAACTTTAGGCATTTTAGGCACTCTTAACTCAAGGCAAAATTAAATCTCAATTTTCGTTCCTGTATTTGTTTCCAATGCTTTATCGTAAATTAATTTTGCTGTAGCAACATCTTGAATAGCAAGCCCGTTTGATTTAAAAATTGTAATTTCTTCATCATTAATCCTCGACTCCACTTTTCCAATAATTACATCACCCAATTCACCATAAAAGTGGGATTCGTCAATAACGCCCTCTTTAACAGGAAGAATAATATCTCCGGCTTCGCTGAAGCAAGCTTCTTTTGAATCACCGATAAAACGCGATCGCATAATTATTTCCGAATCCAACTCACGTGCATTAGGAGTGTGGCTGCCAATTCCGTTGATGTGAGTGCCTTTTTTAACTTTTTTCCCATCAAAAATAGGAGTGGCCGAAGATGTTGCCGTACAAATTATATTGGCTTCCAAAACCTGGTCAGGAGTTTCGGCTTTAATAATTTCGAGATTCAATTTTTTGCCCATCTCTTTAATAAAAGCATTTGCCGATTCATCAGAAATATCATAAACTATTGCTTTTGAAAGTTTTCTTGCAATTGCAACTGCCCATAATTGCATTTGTGCCTGAACACCTGTTCCAAAAATTCCTGCCACCTGATTTTCATCTTTTCGTGCAAGATATTTTGTTGCGACTCCACTAACAGCACCCGTGCGAACAGCAGTCAAATAACCGCCATCCATAATACAAACTACATCACCGGTTTCAGGGTCTTGCAATAAAACCTTCCCGATGACAACCGGCATATTAAATTTCTTAGGATTATTTTTATAAACAGTTACAACTTTACAGGCTAATGCTTTCATTTCTTTAAGGTAAGCCGGCATATAAAGCGAAAGTCCGTCGGGGGGAGTAATTGGAGTTCTAAGCGGCAGAACGGCAGTTCCTTTTGCAAGTTCTTCGAATGCTTTTTCAACTACATCCATGCAGTCCTTCATGTCAAGGACCGAAATTACATTTTCTCTATTTAAAATTAAAGTCATGGTATTATTTTTAATGTTTTTAATTTATTTTCTTGAATACAAAATTACAATAAATATGAAGATTTCGGAAAAATGCCGATGTTTTTTTTCTGGAAATTTTAGCAGAATGAAATCAAAGAGGAGTAAAAATGATAATTGATAATAGCTTAAGGTTTCCAAGCCTTAGGGGAAAGTTAGGTTATTTATTACATTTGTTAGTTTATTTATTATAATTATTGTATTAATTCATATATTTAATAGTTTTATTATTACATTAGTTAGTTTTTTAATTATATTTATAAGTTTAATTATTACATTTATTAGTTTATTCATAACTTTTATTGAATTATTAGATTTTTTGGGAAGTTAAAAATAATTTAGTAGTGGGTAAATGATGCATAGGTTGGAAACCATATAATATAATATTAGCAGCATGAATTCAAATAGTAGTAAAAATGATAATTGATAGTGGAATTAATTTATTAACTTTGCATTAAAACATTTAATGTTATGACTACTCAGACAATATCTATAGATTTTCCTTCTGATATATTTCTTGCTTTGAATGAATCAGAAAGCGAAATAAAACAACGCATTAAGATTTCATTTGCCATTCGACTTTATAAATTGCAAAAACTTACAATTGGAAAAGCTGCACAAGTTGCAGGATTATCAAGGTTGCAATTTGAAACAATATTATCAGAGAATGAAATTCCAATATCAAACTTAACAATTGATGATGTAGTTTCTGATATAGAAAAGCTAAAATGAGATGAAAAATGGACTTGTTATTGCCGATTCTGGACCAATATTTTCATTAGCAGTTATTGACAAGCTTGAAATACTAAATGTTATATTTGATAGCATTTGGATTCCTCTTGCAGTTTGGGAAGAGATAACATTGAATAAAACGACGGAACAATTTCAAAAAATTCATTCATTTTTCCATGATAAAACACAGCAGATTGCAGGATTTAATGAACTGTCATTTTTAATGGATTACGGAGAATCAGAATCTGTAATACTATACAAAGAATTGCAAGCAGACTTTCTGTTAATTGATGACAAAAAAGCACGCAAAATTGCTGAGAATTTTGGGTTGAATTGTATTGGGACTATTGGTTTGTTATCAGTTGCAAGAGAAAAAAAAATTATTTCAGAATTAAAGCCTCTATTCGAAACCTTTCTTCGTAATAAACGGTTTTACTCAATCACTCTATTAAATACTATTTTAGAAAAGCACAAGGAAAATAGTTTACACTTCAAAGCATAACAACACTTTATACCAAATAGACGGTTTTGTGTTCTGTAGAGAAATAAGTCCGTTAGATAATTTGAATATTTAGATAATTTATATATTTTTGCATAAAAAACTATGAATATTTATTTTGAAACAAAGAAGTTGTTGCTGATCAACAACTTAATAAAACATACTACAATGGACAAATGGAAAATAATGCGCATAGTGTAGTAATTATTTAGAAGTTACAGGGCATTTAAAAAAGACGATATGAATAATATAGACCCAAATATTATTACAGCAATTATCGCAGCGATTACCTCAATAATTACTGTATTCTTGATTAAACCATTCGTTGACAAACGATTTCATCTTTTTAAATTAAGAGAGGAATTTAAATCTGAACAGAGAAAAAAAATTAAAAATGTTCTTGCTCTACATAAAAGTCAATTACTAAAAAGTTGTGAAGTATTAAATCATCGATTTTGGAACTTTAGCGGTAATTACCTAAAAGAATGGCATTGCGTAAATGGAGATTATCAGAAAGAAAGCTATTATATACATTCATTTGTATATAGAATATTGGGAGTTTTTGCCAGAATAAAAATTATTGAAGCCGAATTAATATATTTCGATACTACGATCTCTACAAAAGAAGACATAATTCTACTTAAATATTTTAGATTATTTCAAGAAGTTTTCTGTGACTTAATCTTGTTTGAAGGAGAGGATTACGATGATAAATATGCAACTGATCACTTTTTTAGAAATCATTTCGAAAAAATGTCTGACTTTTTAATCAAGATCGAGGATAATAAGAAAATAGTGATTGAATATTCAGAATTCGAATCTAAAATGAAAGAATCAGATGATTCACCAGTAAAATATTTATTCAAATTTATGGATGGGTTATCACCAAATGAATCTAGATTAAGATGGCATAGATTACAGCTATTACATTTATCGATTATGGCGTTTCTAAATGACTTCGGATATGATTTTCAATATACAGAAAGGGGAAAAATAATTCAGTTAAAAATGCAACTCGGAGACTATAAACTAATAAAAAACTATCAATTATTACTAAAGCGTGACAAAATAGAAAATCAAAAGGAATTAATGACAATATTACATATAGTAAAGTAAAAACGCCCTTTAACAGCACCTATATCACATGGCCGCATTAGGGTCATCAAGACAAATGATTAGCAAATTAAATTTACAAGTAATAAACAAAAATTTGAGTAGTGAACGGCCACATGCTATAGCTGCAAACCGTTGGGCACAACTGCAAAAAAGATACAGAAATAATAAAAAAGCATTATGAAAATTATTATGACCATTCTTTCATTTTTCATCTTGACTTCTTTGTTTAGTCAGAAAATGGAGAAAACGGAAAAATTATTAGACTCATTGAACATTGATTTCAATTTAACTCCGAATCAAATTATCAAAAACAATTTGTTTGGGACCAACATAGTTTGGGCAGGAAAATTAGAGTCAATTGACATTTCTAATATGAAGGATAGTCTTCAAATATTTTTTTATTGTAGGCATTTTAACTTCGATACTGTTTCTAAGAGACTAATAATAGACAAACAAATGAAATTAAAAGATAAAGGAAGTGGAAGTTTCATCGTCTCCATAATTTCATCAGAAATGACTATGAAAGACGCAAATGAGTTAAAAAAAACATTTGAACGACAAGCCCCTTATTTATTGACAATTGGAAAAGCAGTTGATATAGAAAAGAAATTTAAAAAGAATTATGTGAATACTTTTTCTTATACATTTTATACTTTCAGAAAATAACTCAGAAAAGCAGTAGTGCCCAATAGCAACTATATCACATGGCCACATTAGGGTCATAAAGACAAATGATTAGTAAATTAAATTTACAAGTAATAAACAAAAATTTGAGTAGCGAATGACCACGTGCTATAGCTGCAAACCTTTAGAGTGCATTAACAAAAAAAAACAGAAAACAAAATGAAAAATATTCAGAAAACAATTATTCTAATAATTGCAATTTCTTTTTTGAGTTGTAATTCGACCACAAACAAAACAGCCGAAATAGAAAAAAGTGAAATAACGAAATTTGAAAACATATTTAAAGGCTTGGAAAAATACTTATCCAAGGAAAATGGTAAACTTTGGAATCATCAGCTCTATGGATCTCTTCTTCTCGTAAATCAGGACAACAGAACAATTATAGCAAATGAAAAAGACACAAAAGGCATTCTAAAAAAGAACGGGGAAATATATACTGGAATTTTACCAAACGAAATTAATATTGCTAACACTGCTTTCGACTGGAATGGAAAAAGATGGACAATGGTTATGTTACCACTACCAAAAGATTATAATGAACGATTAAACCTATTAACACATGAATTATTTCATAGAATTCAGCCAGAAATTGGCTTTGCAAATTTACATCAAAAACCCTGTAGTCATTTAGACAATATAGACGGTAGAATATATCTAAAATTAGAATTGGAAGCATTGAAAAAGGCTTTGGCGACAAATAATGAAGATCAGCAAAAAGAACATATTAAAAATGCATTGCTTTTTAGAACATACCGACATCAAATATTTCCAAATGCAAAAGAAAATGAAAATCTACTGGAACTTAACGAAGGTCTGGCGGAATATACGGGAACGACACTAAGTGACAGAAATGACAAAGACTTAAAAACGCATTACATTCAAGCCATAGATAATTTATATGAGAATCCAACTTTCGTTAGTTCATTTGCCTATCGGACAATACCGGTTTATGGATATTATATGAAACAAAAGGACAAAGCCTGGAATCTCAAAATTTCTGAGAAAACAAATCTGACTGACTTTATTACTGAATTTTTCAACATTTCAATACCTGTGAACTTAAAAGACTCTGTTTTTCAAATTAAAGAAGATTATTACTATACACAAATCAATGATTTTGAAACAAAAAGAGAGAAGAAGCAAAAAGAATTAATAGCAATGCTTGATAAGAAATTTAAAGAAAATCCTATTTTGGTTATACCATTTCAAAATATGAATATTAGTTATAATCCTAGTAACTTAATTCCATACAGAGATTTAGGAATAGTTTATCCGAATTTAAGAATTACTGACAATTGGGGTATTTTGACAGTAGAAAAAGGAGCATTGGTTGGTAAAAACTGGGGGAAAGTAATAGTTTCTGAGCCAACTAAAATAACTGATAAAATAATTGAAGGAGAAGGTTGGAAACTTGAATTGAATAATGATTGGCAATTAACAAAAATCAAAGAAAATTACACTTTGAAAAAGAAATAACGCACTCTATTCAATCCAATGTTAATAATTAAAAATAAACACTCATTACATAGCTTTAATAATTGAAATTGTTTGTATCTTGATTTTCTCAAATGGAGAAGATGTTAAAACAAAAATTATAATTCGATGAAATCATTAACAATATTCTTATTCACATTATTAGGCTTTTCTTGTTTAGCACAAACTTCTGGCTTTCGATTTAATGCAGACTCTTTGATCTCCTTAATGACTTTAGAAGAAAAGATCGGGTTTATCTCAGGTCATGAAAATTTTAATATAAAAGGACTTGATCGTTTAGGAATTCCTCAAATAAAAATGGCAGACGGTCCTATGGGTGTAAATGGACACGGGAAAGCCACTGCTTTTCCGGCCAGTATCTGTATGGCTGCAACATGGAATCCTGATTTAATAAAACAGATGTCAGGAGCCATTGCTAAAGAGGCTAAATCGAAAGGTATTGGAGTTTTGCTTGCTCCGGGAGTGAATATGTATCGGGTTCCCCATTGCGGACGAAATTTTGAGTATTATGGTGAAGATCCTTTTTTAACTTCACAAATGACGGTTTCTTTTATTCAGGGTGTCCAAAACCAAAATGTAATAGCAACCGTAAAGCATTTTGTAGCCAACAATCAAGATTATGACCGACATCGGGTAAGTTCTGATATTGATGAGCGCACATTAAACGAGATTTATTTCCCAGCTTTTAAGGCTGCTGTACAAGAAGCAGAAGTAGGTGCAATAATGACTTCTTACAACCTTTTAAATGGAACTCATACCTCAGAATCATCCTTGCTTATCAAAGAAATTTTAAAAGAAAAGTGGGGATTCGAAGGAATTGTGATGTCCGACTGGATATCTGTTTATAGCATTAAGGCCTTCGATGCTGGACTTGATTTGGAAATGCCCCGCTCTCAATTTATGAACAAGGAAAATATTTTACCTCTGATTAAGGCTAATGCCTCTTCCGAAGATATCCTTGATGATAAAGTGCGGCGAATTTTAAATACATGCAATAGAATAGGTCTTTACGACAGCAAAGCCACCATAGATTCTGTTGACTGGATAAAGCATAAACATATTGCCAGACAAGTAGCCCGCGAAGGTTTTGTTTTGTTAAAGAATACCGATAATCTTTTACCAATTAATACAAATGCATTCGGACGCATATTGGTTCTTGGTCCAAATGCTTTATTTACGCCATATAGCGGAGGTGGTGCTGCCATGATTGATGTTTATGAGATGACATCATTTTATGAAGGAATAAAAAACAATGCACCAACAAATCATCAGGTTGATTATTTATCGGTTGAGGGAATTTATCATCTAAATTCATCAATCAATTACTCAAGATTAAAAAAAGAACTAAAAAAGCTAAAGAATTACGATGTCGTTATTTTATGTCTTGGCTTCAACTCTAAAACCGAAGGAGAAGCATTTGACCATCCTTTTGAAATTCCTGAAAATCAACAGAAACTAATTGAAGAAGTCGCGGAATTACAAGAGAATTTGATTATTGTTTTAAATGCTGGAGGAGGTGTGAAGATGCCTTGGCTTGATAAAACAAAATCACTTATATACGCATGGTATCCCGGACAAGAAGGAGGAAATGCTTTAGGCGAAATTATCTTTGGAAAAGTAAATCCTTCGGGCAAATTACCCATCAGTATTGAAAAACAATGGAAAGATAATGCAGCATTTAATACGTATGACACAACTAATGCAATTCCTGGTGTAAAACCCTTTTATACCTTATATGGGAAAGAACATCAGGTTGAGAATATGAAATACGAAGAAGGAATATTTACAGGATACAGGCATTTCGAAAAAAACAAAATAGAACCTTTGTTTCCTTTTGGCTTTGGACTTAGTTATAGCACCTTCAAATACAGTAATCTCATAACAGATAAAAACACGATGACGGGTAATGACAGTATTACGATTAAACTTACAATTGAAAATACCGGAAAATTTGATGGATATGAAACAATTCAGGTATACATTAGCGACCTTGAATCGTCTTTGCCACGTCCTGTTAAGGAATTAAAAGCATTTAAGAAAGTCTTCCTTAAAACCGGTGAGAATAGAATCTGTTATTTTACAATTACTAAACAAATGCTGGAATTTTATCATCCTGACAATAAAAACTGGATTAGAGAAGATGGAGAATTCGAAATTTTAATTGGAAGCTCATCAAGTGATATTCAATTGGCGAGAAGAATAAAGTATTCGAATTAACAAATTGCCACAGTAAAATTTAATATTGCATTTGAGAAAATATTTAAGGCTAAAAAAACATTAAAAACTGTCTACAATAAATAGGACTCTAAGCGGTCTGCAATGCCTGTTCCGTAATAGCGAAAACCCAGCGATGAGTCTTCGAGAAATCGGAGCAGGCTATGTTAAATTAAATCCCATCTATGTACTTATCAAGTGCTCTTAATTTTTTACATGGAAATTTTGGGGAAAAGAAAAAGAGTAATTGGATTGGTTTTAAAATATTATATTTGCAGATATAAGGATTTGTAAATAGAAATTATTGAAATATTTTTTAAAAGCTACACCGAAGGGATTTAGTTCAACAAAAACAAACACCATTAAAACATACGTTTATTCATGCCGTTACCAATTATTAAAAAAATGAAAAAGAAATTATTTTTTGTATTAATCATCATAAGTGCAATAACACTAAATGCACAAGAGACGGACACACTTAAAGCAAAAGAATTAACTAAAGGGGCTTATAGAGTGTTTAATGAATTTTTATCAAATACGCCTAGCATCACCGACTCCTTTTATGTTAAGTCAAAAGCTAGAGGCCACAAAAACTGGAGAGGGACTTACTCTTTGATTCCTAAATATTCTGTAACAAATAAAAAAATAAAACATATTTGGGGATTCTGTGATGGAAAAAAGTCGTATATTATGCATCAATCAGAATTTTTTCCAATTGAAGTTGAAAATGGCCAATATTCATTTATTGGATATGATTTAATAAACAACTCTGGAGCTGGTTCCGCCGGTGTTTTAGGTGGTGCAATAGGTGGCGGAATATATGCAGCAGCGGCATTATCTAAAGCAAAGAACAATAAAATTAAATATATTATAGATACAACCACAGGAGAAGCAATTCATCCAAACAAGCCATCATCAGGAAATCAGAACCTAACTGGAGCAAGGCTCATTGTTTATCGAAGAGCTTCAAAAGAATCAGATATCCCTTTTGAATTTATTGTAAATGACAGCTTGACGTATTCTTTTATTCCAAACTCATTTATTGAACTTAATTTTGGTGGAAATACATCATCGACAAAAATTTGTTATGGAACTAACTTTAGTAAATGTTTAGTGGTTGATCTAAGTTTAGAAGAAATAAAATATATTCAGTGTTCAATTCTGAAGAAAAACAAAACTCCGCAGTTAATTGAAGTGAAAACATCAAAAGGCGAATTTGATTCATACAAACCTAAGAAAGCCCAAATAAAAAGAGAAAAAAACAATTGGTAATAAAATAGGACTCTGAGTGGTCAGCAATGCCTGTTCCAAAATAGCGGAAACACAGCGATGAGTCCTCCGAGAAATCGGAGCAGGCTAATGTTGATCTACATCCCATCTATGAACTTATCGACAGGTTTTAATGTGTTATCAGGAAACTACAGGAAAGGAAAAAGACTAATTGGATTGATTTTAAAATATTATATTTGCAGACATAAGAATATGTAAACAAAAATTATTGAAGTATTTTATAAAAGCTATCCCGAAGGGATTTAGTTCAACAATGTATAAAAAAAATAGCCGAGATAGTAGTAAATTCAACGGGTGTAGCCCGTTTCAACTTTCTTGCAACTTGACAGATATGAAGCCCGCAATCGTCTACTATTCTTAAACGAACCGTTACATTAATCTAAACCGAATTTAGCCATGGAATTAATAGTTCAAATATTTCTGAAGCTGAAAGTAAATTACATGAAAAATACATTTACGATATTTAAAAATTATACAGTAATTTTATATCTTCTTACAATATTATTTTTAGCAATATCATGTTCAATTATATCATCTTGTAGTAAAGATTCTGATCAAAACTTTATTGTTCCAAATACTGGTTATAATTGGCCAAGTCAGGAAAGATTATATTGGCCTACAGATGGATGGGAATCAGCTTCTTTAGAAGATCATAATATTAATTCTTTAAAAATGAACTTAGCAGATCAATTCGCTGAAAATGATCCACTATCCAGAGCTTTGTTGGTTATTAAAGATGGCTTTATAGTTTTTGAAAATTATTACGGAAATGGTGGAGAAGAGCAAAGCACAAATCTTTGGTCTGTTACTAAAAGCTTTAGCTCAGCACTTATTGGCATACTCTTGGATCAACAAACAATTAGTTCCACAGATCAATTAATGTCTGAATTGATGCCTTCATATCCCGAATTCAACGACATAAGCCTGCATCATGTACTTACACATACAACAGGATTATCATGGGCGGAATCAGGACCACTTTGGGTTGACTGGGTATTTTCTGATGACTGGGTGGCATCTGCCTTAGCACGGGGGCAAAATAATAAACCGGGAGAGAAATTCTATTATAGTTCAGGCAATTCACATTTTCTAACATCCCTGGTATATTATAGTACAAATAAATCTCCGGGAAAAATTGCCAAAGAGCAACTGTTTGAACCCATGGGCATCGAATTTGACACACTATCACAACCTTTGGTTTATAATAGTTGGGATGACTATTTAACACGCCTGTTTCAAACATGGCGACAAGATACTAAAGGAATCGAAACTGCTAGTTTTGGACTTTATCTGACAGCCAGAGATATGGCAAAATTTGGTTTTTTGTACTTAAATAGAGGTAGATGGGATGAACAGATATTGCTTTCTGAGAATTGGGTAAGAAACTCTACAAGAGATCATGTAACAAATATCTATGGAAGATATAGCTATGGATATCAATGGTACATTACAATGGTAGGAGGACATCCAGCTTTTCTTGCCAGTGGGTTTGGTGGTCAGATTATTGGTATAGTTCCATCATTAGATCTGGTAGTAGTATTAAAATACGAGGCTGAAAATCCGGTACACCCTGAACCTGGAACTAAACATGATGACATGCGTTTATTTGAATTGGTAGTTGAATCTGTAAACAAATGAGGTATCAATATTATATCATAATAAATTATAAGAAATGAAATAATAACGAAAAGTGAATAATAACTAATGGCACTAAATATAGAACATTGGGCCGTTAGCGGGTTAAAGCTTTTGAAAATGCCTTGAACAATAAATTCAATTAATATAAAAGGAAAATAGAAATGAAAATAACTTTTTTAATTACAATAACATTATTGTTTATAAGCTTTAAACCAGTTGTGGGTCAAGAATCTATTAATGAGGCCGATAATCTATTTTATAGTCAGAATTTAGATGGAGCATTAGAATCTTATCAGAAGATATATAAAAACAACAAAGCAAATGATGAAGACAGAGCTTTAGCCGGTAGAAAACTTGCATATATTTCATGGCATTTTAATAATGATTTGGTAAAAACAAGAGAGATTTTGAGAAATTCACTCGAATTGAAAATGTATGAAGCTAATTTATTTGGAGATTTAATTCAATATGAAACTGAAGCAAAAAATTTCACAGAAGCGAAAGAAGTTTATCGACAAGCATTATTAATGATTAAATCTGAAGAAAAAATTCATTTAATTAATATTGCTTATTCAAATTTGGTTTTAAGTGAAACAATTGATAAAATAAAAAACAAGCAAGCAATTGATACCTTATTGCTAAACGATGCATTAAATAAAATTGAAATAGCAAATAAGTTAGAACCCGGCCTTAAACCTGCTAAAATTCAATTAGGTTTAGCATTACTCTCAAAAGACGGAAGAAGAGCAATGAATGCTTGGAATTTATATTATAATATTTCAGCAGAACAAAAAGCATCAGGTTTATTGGCTAAACCACAAAATGAATTATCTCAAATCTTATTAAATTGGAATAAAACCTCTTTATGCAAAGAAAACAGGGAGAAACTCATTTTAAATCTTGCAGCTTCAAGATTTTATGAATTTGCTTACATTATGAATATGTATTTGCCGGATAAATCAAAAACTGAGAATAATGCAATTGACGATATTACAAATTATTATAAATTTTGTGAACAAATAGAAAATCGGATGTATCAGTATTATAAAGATATAGCATTAACAAATGAAAATAATATTAAGAAAGTTAAAAAAGACATAAAAACAATTCAAAAACAACAATGGAATGGACTTCATTGGGAAGATAATAGCCCTAAATATACAACTACAAGATTTTATGAAGAACTATATAAAAGATTTGGAACAAAAGTATATGAAGGGAAATTTTACGGCTACTATTTTTATATAGGTGGTCATACCATTATTGATGAAAACAGAACTGTTGAACAATTTAATCATAAAGCTGAAATACAATTTGTTGTTTTAGATTTGAGGTTTTCAGATAATTATTGGGGATGGTTTACAGGCTATTATGGATTTGCCGGCTATGCGAATGATGTAATTATTGCCAGATATAGAGAACCTGCTTCGTCAAATCCATTAATCTATTGGAATAAATTAAATAATAAGGACTTGCTCTCAAAATGGAAAGATGAAATTATTGAGCTGTCAGCACAAGACGATTCTCTTTCTTTAGATAATCCAAATACAAGCTTTAATGGAATTTATGAACGAATACGCCTAAACGTTTATTCTCAAATATTAGATTCATTAAAAGCTATTGGTTTTCATAATGGTGAATTAAGAAAACAATTTATTTCAATTTTTAATAACATTGAGTACGATCATAACATAAATCACGAAGGCAGACACGCTATAGATTTTAATACTTTATCAAAATTAAAACTAATGAATGATGCTGACCTTGAATTCAGAGCAACATTATCACAAATTTATTTTTCTAAATACCCACTGCTTGATATCAGATTTGAAGTAAATAATACGCCACATGGTCTGGCTAATAAAAAATTATTAGGACTTATCTTAAATTGGATGGAACAAAATAAGGAAAAAATTAATGGTTTTGATAAAAGCAAACCAATACTTCCGCAATTAGATTTGCTTACAAACAAACAGTTAAGAAATATTATTGAGTCTTTAGAACCTTTTTTGAATTAACAATTTGCAAAAAAATTAGATATTGGAAAATAAACTATTTACCGGATGATTAAAAATAAGGAATTGTAATATTATATTGGATTAACAAAAATCATATTTATGTAAACGCTCAGTGTTAAAATAATCAAGCTCTGACTTGCACATTCATATACCACCTGATTTATCATCCCTACCACTTATCAGTAATTTAAGGCCATTTATTCAAGCACACTTGATTAAGGATCATGTTTGTCCTATTTTTACATAAAAATTATTAATGTATTAAAAACTACAGATATGAAAAATCTTCACACACTTATTCTAATAATTATTACCTTTACTGTTACCCAACAGGCTTATCCACAAAAAGAAAACTCAAAAGACGTTTTAACAGACGAACAACAAATCGAACTTTCGGAAGGTTTTAGTTTTATTTCCTCACGGATTGCTTCCGATAACCCTGATATGTTAAGCATTTTACAGAATAATCTAATTAATCTTGGTTTTGTTAGGAATTCAACCGGATTAATGTTTAGGAAAATCGGACCAATATGGGTAAATGGTATTGGCGACTGGGTAAATACTGAAGGATATATATTCAAAATGAATAATACTGATGAATTAACAATAATTGGAGATATTACTGATCCGCAAACACCAATTGAACTTTCAACAGGATATCAGATAATAGGATATTTACCTGAACAGTCTTTAAACGCCGGAGATGTTTTTCAAGATGTTTTGGATAATCTTGGATTTGTTCGTAATGACGCCGGACTGATGTTAAGAAAAATCGGGCCTACTTGGGTAAACGGTATAGGAAATATGCAAGCCGGTGAAGGTTATCTTGTTAAAATGTTAGCAGATGATATTCTAATTTATCCCGGCTCCTCACAGTTTATTTGTGGCGTTCCCTTTATTGATCCTCGCGATGGACAAACTTATAATTCCATACAAATTGGTAACCAATGTTGGATGACTGAAAACCTAAATATAGGAACAATGATAAGCGGTATCGAGAATATGAGCGATGATGGCATCATTGAGAAATATTGTAATGATGATAATAGCTCTATTTGTGATGAATATGGCGGTTTATATCAATGGAATGAAATGATGCAATATACCACAACTCAGGGAATACGAGGGATTTGTCCTGCAGGATGGTATCTTCCAACTGATGATGATTGGATAACACTGACCGACTATCTTGGAGGAGAAGGAGTTGCCGGAGGAAAAATGAAAGAAACAGGTACCGTTCATTGGATTTCACCTAATTACGGAGCTACAAATGAAAGTGGTTTTACAGGCCTTCCAGGTGGTCATAGACATCAATATGGTAATTTATTCTATCTCACAAAATTCGGTTACTTTTGGTCGTCAAGTGAGTCAAGTACTAATGGTGCGAAATACCGAGGCCTCGCTTACAGCTACGGTCAGGTTAACAATGGCAACTTCCATAAAGACTACGGTTTTAGTGTTCGTTGCCTGAAGGATGTAACTACGCCAATAAACCAACCCCCTGAACCACCTTCTTCTCCTAATCCCGAGGATGGGGCTGAAAACCAATCTATTGAAGTTGATCTTTCGTGGCTATGCACCGACCCAGAAGGTGATCCTCTGACTTATGATATTTATTTTGGTACTGAAGATATTCCACTACAAGTAGCAACAGGACAAACAGAAACAACTTATGATCCGGGAACTTTGGAAAATAACACTGAATATTTTTGGAAAATTGTTGCTCATGATGATCATGAAAATATAACTGAGGGAAATGTTTGGAGCTTCTCTACTGAAGGACAATCTTGTCCCGGCCTGCCTACAATAACTTATGAAGGACAAGTTTATAATACCGTTTTAATAGGTGAGCAATGTTGGTTAAAAGAAAACCTTAATGTAGGAACAATGATAAGCGGTAGCGATAATATGAGCGATGATGGTATAATTGAAAAATACTGTTATGATAATAATGCTGTCAATTGTGATGAATACGGTGGCTTATACCAATGGAATGAAATGATGCAATATACCACAACTCAGGGAATACGAGGGATTTGTCCTGCAGGATGGTATCTTCCAACTGATGATGATTGGATAACACTGACCGACT